>Ga0316190_10001412_pt1 | contig 17314 bp, 17 predicted proteins | sample Eddworburrow2_MG_FD_204929 | JGI IMG/M metagenome (GOLD analysis project Ga0316190, IMG submission 204929) | Coastal sediment microbial communities from Maine, United States - Eddy worm burrow 2 | ecosystem: Environmental > Aquatic > Marine > Coastal > Sediment | place: USA: Maine | collected... | reverse complement strand
AAATTTTGATTTGAAATAGACGGACACTGGGCAAGGGACGAATGAGCCATGAGGAGCAGCGTCGCCGTCAGTAATAAAATAAATGCACTTTTCATTTCTGTCTCCTTATAATTTCCAATGGTTTTTATCGACATCTCAAATGATTGTCTAAATTTATAGCAGGTTTCCCTGGTTAATCAATCTCTTTTTGGCCTTTGATTTTGTGTCAAAACCTGTTATTAATTAATTTGGTTTTCGAGTGTAGCTTCAGGCAAAAGTAATAATCCGGCGTATAAAAACAAACATATCGAACCCCTTTGACGATCTATTGACTTTGAACTCCATATGAGACTTTGTGCTATGGCAGGATCGATTTTTCGAAACATTGTAATTACATGCCTAATTATCATGGTTTTGGCGGCAGCGGATTCTTGGAGCCAGCCGGATCACGAGATAGAATCTTCCCAATTCCCTTCCCTAATGACCAGCATCCGAACCAACGGTTCATTGGATTTCTGTGGAGAATCCGTTCCCTTGGAGGAACAGGAAATCCGGGAGCGTCTGGAAAAAGAACTGCTGCTTACGTTGTGGGATCGGCCGCAGGTGATTCTCTGGATCAAGCGTTCTGCCCGCTATATGCCGCTGATTGAAGAACTGCTCAAAGAACAACACATGCCGGATGATCTCAAATATATCGCGATTGCTGAAAGCGCCTTGCGGCCGCATGTCGGCTCACCCAAAAAAGCCATCGGGTTCTGGCAGTTTATGGCGGCAACCGGCCGCAAATATGATTTAAAGATCGACTCGGAAAAAGATGAGCGCCGCAATATTTTCAAATCCACCCAGGCGGCTATTATGTATTTTAAAGATCTTTATGACCTGTTCGGATCTTGGACACTTGCAGCCGCCGCTTACAATATGGGTGAAGAGGGCTTACAGGCAGAAATACTTGTGCAAAAAACAAACAATTACTATCGCCTTTATCTCCCATTGGAAACGCAACGATATGTTTTCCGGGTCATTTCAGCAAAAATCATCCTGGCAAATCCGGAAAAATACGGTTTTCGGTTTAAACAAGAAGATTTTTATCCGCCCGTAAAGTTCGATCGAATAACCATCGAATGTTTTCAAGAAACCCCCATTCTTATTGTCGCTATCGCCGCCGATTCCCATTTCAAAAAAATAAAAGATTTAAACCCTGAAATCAGAGGTCATTTTCTGGCCGCCGGAACGCATACCATTCTGATTCCCGAGGGTTCGGCACAAAATTTTCAGACCCGTTTTAAAGCGCTGATCGACCAATGGCTGGCTGAAAGAAAGGAGCGGATTTATCTGGTTAAGGAGGGCGATAATCTGACGACCATTGCCGAACGCTTTAATGTCCCGCTGCCGGTTTTGGTGATATGGAATCGACTGGAGCGGAAGAAATATATCCACCCCGGTGACCGGTTGGTCATCTATTCACCTGAGATCAAAACGGAAACTGATGATCAGGAATGATGGAACGCACATCCAACGGATGGCCAAGTTAAACAGCCCGTGGCTGCAATAAAATAAAATTAGGTCAAATGAATGGGTTTTGTCGCTGCAATTCTCATTTCGGCATTTTTCGGTGTACTGCTTTATTATCTGGCTGCCAAGAGGGGTTGTAATAAGCAGTTTTGGTTGATCATGGGGATATTATTCGGCCCATTTGCCCTGCCGTTTATTTTTTTAGTAAAAAAAAGGAATAATGATACCCCGTAGCGGGAAAATTGTAGCCCCTGGTCTGGAATTATCATAGTAAAATTCAGTTGGTCATATAACTGCCGAAATTTCTAGTGACATACAGTGATATACAGAGTTGAATCTTATATGGATTGCTCTTGTTTTTCCAAAAACAAAAGCGTCAATTTCGAGAGGCTAACGGTTTCGTTCGTTTTTGTCTTTATGCTTTTTTTTCTTGCAGGATGTGCCCGTACTCCCAGGAAATCATCTTTGGAGCCTGCTTTCCAGACCCCTTTGGCATCGATCCATTACACAATTCAGGCCGGCGCGTTTTCAGATATGGAAAACGCACTACGATTTACCGATAAATTACGGCGCCAAGGATTAAGTGCATATCATTTTATCGATCCTTCGGGTCTTTATAAGGTTCGCTTCGGGAATTTCGCATCCAGGACCGCTGCAAATAACAGGGCAAAAAAACTTCTTTCCGCAGAAATTATCAATAAATTCTATGTTGTCGCTTTCAAGACTTATTCTACGGCTGATTTGAGAGATAAAATTGTACGAACAGCCGACAGCTTTATCGGAATTCCCTACCGGTGGGGGGGGGAGTCCGCCGAAAAAGGGTTTGACTGCAGTGGGCTCACCATGACGGTATACCAGTTGAACGGATTGGAACTTCCCAGATCGTCTCGAGAACAGTGGAAAACGGGCGTGTCCGTAAGTCGAAGCCGACTGAAAAAAGGAGATCTTGTCTTCTTCCATACCGCCGGCCTCGGGAAAATTTCCCACGTAGGCATCTATGATGGAAACGGACACTTTATTCATGCGCCCGGAAAGGGAAAGGAAGTAAAAAGGACGTCTCTTAACAACCGATATTTTAAAAAAAAGTATGCCGGAGCGAAGGCTTACTTTTAAAAGCAGCATAATACACGAACAGGTTCCAACGACATCTATACATCGGCGCGCTTCACGGCGTGTTATTTAAAGTGATTCAGCAAAAGTTTTCCCTGCCGCATAGGCTTCTTCAAGATATTCCGGATGCTTAAAAACATCACCCTCAAAATCGAGTCCGCGATACAGAATTGATCGGAAAAGTTCCATATCCAACACATCGAAAAAATATTTGATCGTCAAAAGGGTACCATCAAAAAGCTTTTTACCTTTGGTGGCGCCCACTGCAATAAAAAGCCCTTTGCGTTTTATCATCCATTGGTCTTTGACTGCCTTGTCAATCCAGTATTTTTTTACCCAAAGAGATTGAAATCGGTCCATAAGAATCTTAGTATGTGCGCTGACCGTATAAAAAAAGATGGGTGAAGCCAGAATCAATCCCTGGGATTCCAGAATCTGATTTCGAACTTTTTGAAAATCATCTTTGATGGCGCACTCCCCGGTTTTTTTGCAGCCATAAATTTCAAGGCAAGGCGAAATTTTTAAATCCCTCAGGACGATTTCTTCGACCTGGGCATCGGAATCCCGTGCACCTTGAACGGCTTGTCTCAAAAGTGTTGCCGTATTTCCTTTCCGACGCGGGCTACCGTAGATCGCAACAATTTTCGGACGTTCCATTTTCCTCCTTTATACCATCTCCATTATCTAAAGAAAACCGGTTCAGATTTCGATAACCAGACCGACAGGACAATGGTCTGAGCCAAAAATATCGTTATCGATAAAAGCCTCTTTTACCCAACCTTTATCTATAATATCTTTTGTGACAAAAAAATAATCGATACGCCACCCGATGTTCCGATCCCTTGCCTTAAATCGGTAGGTCCACCATGAATATTTTACAGTTTCCGGGTAAAAATACCTGTAGGTGTCTATGTAGCCGTTTTCAATAATCCTATCGAGCCAATCGCGTTCGATTCTCAAAAATCCGGAAGTTTTCTCGTTGGGTTTCGGATTTTTCAAATCGATTTCATTATGAGCTGTATTGTAATCTCCCGCAATGATAAGGCTTCGCCCCTGGTCTTTATACGCATCGGCATATTTAAAAAATTCTTCATAAAAATCGAGTTTATACTGAAGCCGTTCTTCGCTCATTTGGCCGTTAGGAAAATAGACGTTAAAAAATACGAAATCGTCAAAATCCATCTCGATGATCCGTCCCTCATTATCGAATTTCGGCTCACCAATTCCGTACTTAATTCTTTTGGGCTTAATCCGGGTATAGGTGCAGACCCCACTGTATCCTTTTTTCACCGAAGCATGAGACCAGAATGCTTTATAATCTTCAATATCTTTCATCTCATCCGTAATTTGGAGCGCCTGAAGCTTTGTTTCTTGAATGGCAAATATATCAGCACCCATCTGTTGTTGTGATTTTAAAAAATCCTTTTTAAAGGCCGCTCGAATACCGTTCACATTCCAGGAAATCAGTTTTATTTTCTTTTTTTTCAGCATGTCACACGCTCCCAAATCGATGTATGTTAATTGGATATGGTAGGTAGATCCGGTAAGTTTGTCAACCCATACCACCAAAGGATAGGATATTCATAGTTCCTTAGAAAGTGTTTGACAATCAAGGAATGGCTCGATTATTATTCGGCAAATTACATGAAAATCTGATAAGGAGGACGCAATAATGGAACCAGAAGAAACAGCATGCCCCATAACAAAAGGTGAGAAAATACTTGTCGCTGTTGATGGATCGGAGTTTACGGATACTATTGTGGATCAGGCAATCAGTATGGGAAGAATATGCAACAGTGTTATCGTTGCCATCAGTGTTATTCCGTTTTTTTCGGATTACATATCATCTGCAGCTCAGTTAGAGGAAGAGCTGTCTAAAAACACGAGAAAACTCCTTGAAAAAGTAAAGGGTAGAATTGAAAAAGAAAACATCGAATGCGAGACCCTCGTTCGTATTGATGAACAGCCCCATGAACCCATAGTTCAAGAAGCAAGGAAAAGGAATGTAGATCTCATCGTAATGGGAACCCGCGGAATGACCGGGCTTAAACGGGTTTTAATGGGTAGTGTGGCTCAAAAAGTCATCGGCCATGCACCCTGTCCCGTAATGGTCGTCCCTGTGTAATAAACGCATCTGGAAATCTCACATGGTAAAAGCATGTGTTGTCCGCTCAAGCGAGACTATCGATTGCATCCCTGCCGATGGAACTCACAGAGTCCTTGCCCCTTTCCTTGACATTGAACATGGCTTCGTCTGCCAAGGATAGTAGTTCTGACAAGCCGGTCGCGTCGTCTGGAAAGCTAGAGATACCAAAGCTTGCCCGAAGTTTTACATGTGCTCCGATTTTTGACAAGTAAACGGTTTCTTTCATCCGTGATCGGATGCTCTCTGCCATATCAAAGGCCTTGAGTTTACTAAAACCCGGAAGTACCACCACGAATTCATCACCGCCGTAGGCCACACCGTAGGCCGGTTCATGAAGGGTCGACCGGATTGTCGCAGCCAACTCCTGAAGGGCTTGGCTGGCGCTCAAGTGCCCATAAGTGTCGACAACGTTCTTAAAGTCATCGATATCCATGAAAATCAGTGAAAAAGGCAGACCCGTTTCAGAGCATTCCGATATCAATTCAGATAGCGCCTTGTAAAGGTATCGGGTATTGTATAGGCCGGTCAAATTGTCGTGTATGGCCTGCCTCCGAAATTTTTCCTCGCTTTTTTTTAAGGCTTCCTCGGTTCGTTTGAGATGCTCTTCCGCCTCCATCTCTTTAGTAACAATGGTAAGGCATCCCAGAGAGATATTGATGCCATCCCCTTCGTAAGATTCGATGGTTGCTTGATCTTTCAGCCAAAACGTTTTTTCTTTTTCGGAGACAATTTTGTACACAGCCTCCACCACGCCCTTTTTTTTAATCTCATCTCTCAAATCTGATCTTAGGTCTTTTAATTTCTTTTTGCTGATGACTTCTTGCTGGATGCCCCGATCTAAATCCTTGTATTCGCGTCGGTCGATTATGCTCTTTCGGATAGATTCGGGCAATTCTGAAACATCACATCCCAACAATTCTACAAAGCGTTTACTGGCAAACTCATACCAGACGATTTTTTCATTTTCATGCCATGCCGAAATATACGGAATCGCCGGACTCCCGCTTTGGTCAAAGGCATGAAATCGGTGAATACAGTCTGCCACACGGGTTTTTAGTTCATCACTGTAATTCCCGTTTAAAATGAGTCCGCAATATTTGCTTCCCGGAATTTTGAAGTGCTTTAGATCATTCCTCATAAATATTCATCCAAGATATCATCAACACAAGACTTGCATCCTTTTTCCTTTTACCTTGGCAAAACCAATAAAACGAATGCTAAAATTTTGATGAAAAGAGAAGATTAAATGGTGGGCAATTTTCAACCCAGCCGCAAAATATGAATCCCCACGGCAACCATTAAAATATCAAAAACAGACCGGATGTTCAACACGTAAGATTTACAAAATTCGAAAATTTTTTAAATTTTTCGGCTTTCGGTTTTTCATTCCTTTGCAATGACCCAATTTACTTTCATCACCAAAACGCCACCCGCATCCGTTTTTATTTGACCATTACATGTGTTGAAACGGCTTATGGAGAAATGATATGCGTCGTGTAGAAAAAGCAGGTGGGTGTGACGGTTGAGATTGACTTTATAGGGCTTATGGAATGCTGTATCCACATCACCCAGCACCGGACGCCGGGCAATCTGCGAATCCGGCGGAAGGAAATCGAAGACGTGCACGAGACCGCGTTATAATGGTTCTGATTTAGCCGAATCGAGTATGGATCAGGGCACTTAAATTACCCATTAATCCTTTTTCTCAACTTTCCGGAACAGTTGAAAGTAACGACTTTTCTGGGTGCCAGCATCATCGCATCTCCCGTAGCGGGATTTCTTCCCTTGCGTTCCCGCTTCTCTTTAACACTGAACTTGCCAAACCCGCTGATGAGAACATTTTCACCGGATGCAAGTGATTCTTTCATAATTTCAAGCATTGCTTCGACGGTTTCGATGGATTTTTTTCTTGAAAATCCGTTTCGATGCCGGATTTCCTCGACAATCTGGGCTTTTGTCAGTGTCATGGGAATGTTCCTTATCTGAAATGATGGGTTCAAATTGTTTTTATTCCAATCCAATTGCCAGCATGAATGCTGTTTGTCAATAAATAATCCGGATAAAAGTTCAACTTATTTAATATTCTTGACATTTTAGCATTGCAAATGTACTCAAATGTACAAATAATGCTCTTTTTGGGCGGTCGAGATAGCCCCTTTTCAACCCTCGCGCCGTAACAAAATAAAGGCGTTCACGACAATAAATTATAGAATTTTTTCACACTGTCACCCACAACGGTAAAATCACAAGACACGGTGTTTATGCCGGGCGGGTACACAAAGTTAACCTCGATTTCAAGCTCGAGTCTGCTTTGCAGGCAAAGGGTGTAGCGGCCTTGTTGTTGGATTGTGGGGATGCCATCGACGGTTTCAAATTGACCATAGACATCAGGGGTTTCCTCATTCTCTCGCGCTGTAACAGGATCGCTCTTGAGGACTTTATCATAATATAGGAAGTAATTGACATCGGCAAAAACTTTCTGATGGTCTTTGAGTTTGCCTCGGCCTGTGTCGTCAAATGCTATGTTGCATCTTTCAGATGAACTCATGGCAGCGACTATACCATATGTTTTCTTTGCTGTCAGGAAGTTTTCACTGTATGGAGGACAAAGTGAACAGATGATAGATTCGATTTGATGATTGAAAAGGAAACATACTATGATAACAAATCATAGCGTTATATATTCTGATTCCAAAAGAATGGACGCCGTTCCCTCAGAAAGTGTGGACCTCATGGTCACATCCCCGCCCTATCCGATGATCCAAATGTGGGATGAATTGTTTGCCCGACAAAACTCTCATGTCAGGAAGGCTCTGGAAAAAGAAGATGGAACAGATGCTTTTGAATTGATGCATTCAATTTTAGATCCTATCTGGGCCGAGATTTACCGTGTTTTAAAATTTGGCGGATTTGCCTGTGTCAACGTAGGAGATGCTACAAGAACCATCAAAGGCGACTTCGTGCTGTATCCAAATCACATGAGAATACTCAAGCAGCTTCTGGAACTTGGATTCACTGCCCTCCCTGACATTTTATGGCGGAAACAGACAAATGCGCCAAATAAGTTCATGGGTTCCGGAATGCTCCCGGCAGGAGCCTATGTGACGTTGGAGCATGAATATGTTTTGATCGTCCGAAAAGGGTCGAAACGTCAGTTCAAAAAAGAAAAAGACAAAAAGAACCGACGAGAAAGCGCCATCTTCTGGGAAGAAAGAAATGTTTTTTTTTCAGATGTATGGTTTGACATCAAAGGGACGACACAAGCGCTCAACAAGACGGATGCGCGTTCAAGGAGCGCGGCCTACCCTTTTGAAATGGCCTATCGACTGATAAACATGTACTCCGCTAAAGGAGATGTGGTTCTCGACCCCTTTTTGGGTACAGGAACAACCACCTATGCCGCCATGGCATCGGGGAGAAACAGTATCGGATACGAAATTGATGCTGCATTCCGAGACACCGTTGGTGAATTCAAGAATGAAATCGTGCCGTTTTCAAACAGATATATCCAAAAACGATTGTTGCGGCACATTCAATTCGTGATTCAGCGGATTAGAGAAAAAGGGCCTTTAAAATACAAAAATAATTATTACGGATTTCCAGTAATGACCTCTCAAGAAAAAGAGCTGATTTTAAATAACCTCATGGACTTAGAAGACTTGGGAGACGATACGTTCCGCGTAACATACAGTGAAGAACCGCAAAAAGAGTTCTGTAAAGATTGGGCAAAGGAATTGAACCGTAAAAACAAAGACCGGATAACAGAGCAAATTGTTTATTCAAGCCGAGATAAAAATTCGGACCAGTTGAAACTGTTTTAGACATCATAATGGGAAAACGCAATTTTAAAGTATTGGGTCTGGGGCAGTGCTGCCTGGACTATATCGGAAAAATAGTTTCCTATCCGGCGCCGGATACAAAGTGTGAGTTTTCTGACATGGTCGTACAAGGCGGTGGTCCGATGGCGGCGGTGGACACCACGGGCTTTGGCGATGTATTTCACGTAGGGTTTATATAGGGATTGCTCAAAAAGTGGAATGTTGACAATGGTTCATAATGATTAAATTCTTCCGGGCAAGTTTTACCCTGCACGGTTTAGGCGTTGTGGATGTATTTTTATCCTGTTTTGAACAGCCTCGAGTTCCTTCTGAATCTCCGCTTAATATTTTTTAAAAGATTCCAATTTTGAATTATTAACCGTTATTTTTCGAAAATCACCGGTTCCTCGGCATCCGCGGGTACAGATTTCAAAATATCTCGGCAATTTTGCAATGCTTTTTAACCATGGACTACGGTATCCAGTAGCAATATCATTTGCTTTTTACAATGCAGACGAGTCAAATTTTTATACTTACCTAAAAAAATGCCGGAGCGTGAAATAATACTTGACTTAACAAATTCTTTTAAATACCTTCAACCCATTGATATGATTAGCATATATAATAATTAATGCGCGTTTTCAGTGTGACTAACAGCATGGTGTGATTGAAGTGACAAACAAATTTGCACAACCTTTGACTTAAAAATAATGGGACAAATTATGATGATAAAAGAAGACGGTTTTAAACGAGTTGAAGATAAAGCTTTTTACGCTGATATGGTCAGATGCTCAAAATGCAGTCGAGCTTTGAAATCTTCTTCTAAATGGATAGGCGATCATCAAAAAGTTTTATGCGAAAGCTGTTATAAAGATATCGCATTCCCTTTTTTAAACAGCAGTTATGGCGAAGCTTATTAGAAGCCACTTCTAACCTTCCGGTGGGTGATTTTGAGTCTTTTCTCAAAAGTCCTTAGCGATGGGGGACGCAAACCCTCGGATGGAAGGTTTTGAAACGGCTGCTAAGGAGACAGAAACTTCACAAAATGAAAGTCGAACAAAGGAAAAATATTCTTTAGTGAAATATTGAACTCCGTTCGTTTCACTCCAAGTATATAACTGTTCATGATGCCCGATATACACTTTTCCAATTATAAGCTTGAAGAAAACAAGTATTATTTTTTGTACATTGGCGAACTGAAAAATTACGGCCTGAACATCTTTCTCAAGGAAGCACTGTCACGTATCCAGAACCGCAATTTCGATTTTATTTCTATTGTGCCGGACGTATTCGAACAATACAACTATAAAAATCTGATTGTCATCAACCCGGAAACGAAAAACTATACCTGCAAACCCGGTGCTAAGGTTAGCTGTAGAATCCCGGCCAATAAATTCATAGCCTGTGTTTCGGAAAACCAACCGGTGAGAGAACTGGTCCGGAAGCTTCTTCACAGGCAGGATCACCTTTACATTTACATGTATGAAAGTATGCCCGAAATGAGACTCGATTCTATCCCCGGTGTTTCTCTCCTGGGACCTGGAACTAATGTGGCTTCTACTTTAAACAGTAAGATTTACCAGTATAAAAATCTAAAAGATCTAATCCCCATCGTTGACTTTTGTATTTGCGATGGGATGGATGAACTTATTCGCACAACGGATAAGCTTTGGCAGGAATGGAAAGACGGTATTTTCGTAAGTTTTGAGTACAGCGCAGCGGGATCGAATAGTATTATCGCACACAGCCCTCGTGATATTATAGAAAGATTTCAAGGACAGGATGAAATCTTTCTCATCAGCCGAAACATCCCTCATCATACTGACCCCACTGTTTTGGCGGTGGTTGCCAATGAAAATGAAATCTATATCGCCGGGGTTGCTGACCAGCGGATTGAGCATGGAACGCGGTTTACAGGCTCAACATTTCCAACAGAGCTCCCGGATAACATCGTAACAACGCTCAAGAAACACACACTCCAAGTGGGGAAATGGCTTGCTAAAAAGGGCTACCGAGGCATTTACGGATGTGATTTTCTCGTTGACAATAAAGACAGGGTATTTTTTCTTGAAGTCAATGCCAGAAAACAAGGAACCACCCTGGAGTTTTGCTGTACCCTGGAACAGTCGCTACCCTCGGGTTCGCCCATGCTTCCCGAACTGGAGTATTTCGCCGTAACAGAAGGTCGTTTTCCCGAAGGCACTGTTGAGATGGCAAAAAACAATAAAAACATTCATTGGGGAACCTATAACTATAAGATCGATAAACCGGTCTATACCAACGGATATATTCCCCAGAATTCACACGAACGCGAGGCGTTCGGAAAAGTAGCCGACGGTATGCTAAAAAAGGACTTTTTAATACTGGAGCATATCGGGAACGACTTTATCGTGGCAGAAGGATCGTTTTTAGGACGAATCGTCGCACTCGGCCATGATCATGCCAGCGTCCAACAGGGGCTCAGCCAAGGCATAAAAACAATCGAACTGACAGTCAATAAATAGCCGGGAGAAACAATGAAGTACAATAAAAAACCTGTGGAAGAGCGGCTGGATCAATTCACAAGAGAATTGTTCGCAGATCTTTTTGCACCACAGGATGCCGATCCATCTTTTTCCCAAGATCTGGCCCACGAAATTGCCGATCTTCTTGATCAATCCGAAAATTCAGAAATGACCGCTCCCATCGTCAATCTCTTCACCAGACTTAAGGAAGCCAGAAATAACCATGGCGCCTCCCCTGATGCATTCGGCATTTCCAGAGGCACCTTGATTCATCTGGCTGAAAAACACCAAAACATAGACGAGCACGAAGTATCTGTAGGGGGACGAGTTAACAAAGCCCAAGATATAGTTCACCGGGCCGATCTTAGAATAGACGATTATCTGAAGAGAAAGGATGTGGAGGCACCCAGCGGCCTCGAGCTTTGGGACAAAATTCAGGAGAACTCCCTTCGGATAAAATCGGCTTTACAGATTCGGGAAGCGGCGTGGAATTCATATTCGGGACAAATTAAAAATTGCATCGATTCTGTGGAAAAGCTGTCAAAAATCGTCGAACTCCCCGAATTCATTTTTAAGGATATCGCCCGGGTAATAAAAAGTTACAGAATGCGCTTAACCCCTTATTATGCAAGTTTAATCCAACCGAGAAAAGTGAACGATCCGGTCCTGCTGCAATCCATACCCACTGCTGAAATGATCAACAATATCGGCCAAGAGATACCCCCGGTTGCCGCTGACCATTCCCCGGCAAGATTAATCGATCAGTTTTACCCCCAGGTGGTTACCATCAAAGCCACCAATATGTGTGCCATGTATTGTACCCACTGCCTGCGCATTGCCCATATCGGGAAAAAAGATCGTATTTACGCGGATACAGCCTATGAAGAAGCATTGACCTACATCCAAAATAATAAACAGATTCGGGATGTCCTCGTTACAGGTGGTGACGCTTTTGTTCTACCCAATAAACTCATCAGAAAAATCTTGAACGCTCTGGACAACATCGACCATTTAAAGATGAAACGCCTCGGCACGAGAATTCCGGTAACCGTGCCCTGGCGGGTGGATTCCGAGCTTCTGGACATTCTTGAAGAAAGTAATGACAAGAAACCGATAAGAGTGGTCACCCAAATCAACACGGCCCAGGAAATCACGCCCATATCAAAAGAAGCCTTTAAACAGATCTCAAAGCGTGTCAGTGCGGTGCTGAACCAGGCAGTTCTTTTGAAAGGGGTCAATGACTCGACCGTTAAAATGTGGAAACTCTGTGAGACGATTCAGGAAAGCTATGTCCGACCTTATTATATTTTTAATTGCAGCTATCGAAATCCCCAGTTTTCTCATATGAGAGTACCTGTTGAAAAAGGAAGGGATATTGTAGAGAGCATGTACGGGAATATCTCCGGCGATGCCATTCCGCGATATATTGCAACCGCCGGGGGAAAAATCCCGCTGCACAGAAGCAACGTGGTCGGTCGCGACAACGCGGACGTCATCCTTATAAAACCATGGAATCAGGAAGAAGTTAAGTATCCGGATGCAAACCCCGATGAATATGGCAGGCCGGATTTTTCATTTGCCAAGCAGCAATGACCATCGATAAACGGAGAACATCTCTCTTTAGAACAACGTCACGGCAACTGAAAATTGGTTGAAAAGGTTAAAAAATTGTCGGATGCCCTTGATAATGGATTGACATATCGTTTTATTAAGGCGTCTTGATCCGAATTAGGATTAAAACCAATATGTTTTTGACCCAACTGAGAAAATGGATATCCAATTTTATCCATCAAACTGAACATTCTTATCAATACTGATCCTTATTCTCGATCGGTCATTACGGATCAATTCCGCAAGTCTATCCTTTGGAACTTATCGGATTTTCCTCCTAAAATTACCTGCGATTATGTCAAAAAACAGCAAATTTATTGCCATTTTTTGTCAGACACTTTTGGCATCCAACTTGTCAATATGGCTTAATATGCTGATATTTATACGATAATCTTTTTTTATCAAAGAAGAATGTAAGCCTTGCACGATTTTTGCTTTAAGCATAACCAATTCAGATTCATAGGTGCCCGTACATCTAATTTATTTGGCCTTCTGTATAATTATAAAAAAATTTCGACATTATTTATTATAACAGAATTCCAGGAATCTCTAACCCAGGAAAAACAAATGTACAAAACATTTGAGGAAAAACCGGTTCAGAAAAAAACCGAGGAAAAATCGACGCACAAAAGAACATCTTGGCCCGTATTGGTTTTGTTTCCCACGATCTTGTTGATTCTGATTTTGGGAGCAACAATGGGAACAATCATCGGCTTTAAAAGCCAGCTAAAAAGCTTTGAAGACAGGATTGCCCTATTGGAAGAATCCACGACGTTAAAAATGGATCACAATGAAAATAACCTGGACAGTTGGCAGAAAAAGATGGCCGAAGAAAGATCCCAGAAAGCGGAAGACTCCGAATTTACAGATGTTCCCAAAAAAACCGAGAAGAAGCACTACGATGCTGAATCCCCCAGACTTGTAAAAGTTTCAAGGAAAACCGCAAAGAAACAATATCGTACGGCCAGGTCCGGCGATACGCCTAACAGTATCAGTGCCCCTTTATAATTCACCTGAACAAACTGAATGAGAGGTCTGTAATTTGTCCAGGAAAGAGACCTTTGGCAACCCACCTAAATCCCACAAATGTTCCAATCAATAGCTTCCAAAGGCTATGAAAACCCAACCACTGCAAAAATCATAGATTTCGAACATTATGGTCATCAAACTCATTTTACCATGTTATTTATGCAACAACAGGTTTGACCTTGGCAGCCATTTTATCATTGAATTTAGCTGCATCGATTATGAACCTGTCGTGGGTTCCTTCAGATATCTTATCAATGCCATCATCCGCAACTATTGAAAAGACAAGTTTCCGACCTTCTACCTCTTCCAACTTAACTTTTACAGTGACAGTCAGGCCAGGGGGTGTAGCAGCTACATGATTGAATTTCACATCGATCCCGACCGTTTGCTCACGAGGCCAGTCTATATAAGGATTAATGGCTTGGATACATGTCCATTCAAACAAGCCCACCATAAACCCTGTGGCGAAAACATTTGGCATAGCTTGAAACTCGGATGATTCAGGATAAAGATGAGGTACAGTTTTATTTTCTGGAACTTTGAATTTAAATTCATAGGTTAAGCCAGGTTGCAAAGAATTTTTCATGGTTCTCCTCCACCGTAAGATTGTTATTGTTCATCATCATTATTTCTGCTAACTGTATGTTAGTCAAATTAATTGTTTTAATGAATTTAATTAGAGAAACTTATCTTCGATGGAATGGCAACAGATCATAGGGTTCTACCATGTGGCGAAGCTGAGCAGCTTTACAAAAGCCGCCAATGCCACATTCCGGACCCAGTCTGCCATTAGTCAACAGATTAAGAATCTTGAAGAAGAATTAGGATGTCAGCTCCTGGAAAGAATAGGCAAGCGAAAATTGCGCCTAACATCTGCAGGTGAAAGGTTCTTTAAATTTTCAGAATCCATTTTGGAAAAATACAATTCCCTTACTGAGGAAATCAATGAAATAAAAGGTATGCAAATGGGTCATTTAAGAATGGCTGCACCTTTTACAACTCTCTACCATTTATTCCCACTCGCGCTAAAAAATTATATCAAACAATTCCCAAATGTTGAACTGACCATTCTCGACCGGTCACAGCAGGACATTCTTGATCTTATAAAAAATGGGGATATCGATTTGGGTCTTGTACTGGAATCGAATGTCAAAAAAGATCTTACAGCACTTCGTTGGAAGAAGGTGAGAACCGTTGTGATAACACCCATAGGCCATCCTTTGGCCAAAGTTAAAAGCGTCACACTGAAACAAATTGGAAAATATCCTCTTATTTTACCCCCCAAAAATATAAAATACCGTAGTAATTTAGAAGAGAGATTTCATAAGATTGGCGTTGACTGCCACATCATCATGGAATCATCAAATGTTGAATTAAGTTCCCTGTATGTTGAGATGGGACTCGGCATATCTTTTGCTACTGTAGTGAAGGAATTGCCGGAATTGAAAAAAAGAAAGTTGGTGTTTTTGCCAATGGATCATTTATTTAAACCAGATTATTTAGTGGTGGTTATGAGGAAAAATAAGACTTTGATTTCATACAAGAACGCCTTTATTAAAATTCTATTTGAAGATGCGTTCTCTAATAATAATCTTGGATTAATTAAGTCGCCTCAATAGTTATCTTAAATTTGTAAATTCATCTTTTGCATCCTGTAAAGAAAAAATGTTTTCCAAGGAAACGATTTTATCCTGGTATTCTTACCAAGATCCCACGAATCGGACCTGTTCCAGTCCCGGATTTTATGTGACTAAAATATTCATTCACAGAGCATCCAATTAAGTTGTGATATCAATTGGAAAATTAAATAATGCCGCCACCTAATGGTATTTTTTTTAATTCCCTTTATGCTTTTTTCCCCAAAAATTCCCTAATTTTCCCAAAAATATGGCTTATCAACACACCCAGCCGCCTTTAATAAAAAACAAGGCATTTTTATATTGTATCAAAAGAACTTGACAGCATCAAAAATGTCTGTTAATTGTAATGCTACATGTAACATTACAATTAAGAGGATAACATATTGGCAACATTACAGGAAAGACGAAAATCCGACAGGAAAAGATCAATTCGTTACAGAAAAAAAAAGCAGGCGGAAGGTGGCAGGCTCATACAGGTCATGGTTTCTCCTGCGGCCAATGAAATATTGGAACGGGAAAAAAAATTGACCGGTGAATCTTTGGTATCCATCGTTAATCGTGCCATCGTTGGATTGAAGAAAATATCCCTTGAAGTGCCTGTGGAAACCCAACAGGAAACAGAACTCGAAAATAAACCGATTCATGATTTGATTCTTGAAATGGACAAAAAAGGTCGGGATGAATGGCAAATATCGAAAACCCTCAATGACAAAGGCTACCCAACATTTGATGATAAAAACAAATGGTATCCTTCAACCATACGCAACTTTTTAAATCGCGTTAAAAGTAGTTCTTAAAAACAACCTGTTTCCGGGTATCTACACTTTCATAACAGATATCTGCAATCAAGGGCAGTTGCCGATCTGGAGATATCTGAAATCTTAACGGCTGCAATAAGTTGCGGAGAAAGGGTATTAGCGCTTTTCCTGTCAGCTTGATTGCTTTTTTGGTCTAAGATGCTGATGCGCCCTTAATTATATTCGATATCATGGCAGCAGGTGCAGGCGAGATTTCAACTTTTTGTATATTGTTCGTTGGGATGATAACAAGTTTTCTATCCAACTCGACCCCAATATAATTGGCATTCATACCGCGATCGATTCTGGCTCCAGCATTCCTCTGTTTGTCGTCGTCTGCCTCAATTTTAAATACAATTGGATCTCCTGAAAGAAGATTTATTGAAATTATTATTTCAGATGGATTTTGCATATTTTCCCCCCTTTGAAAAAAATTGTGAGGCTCATCTATACCTATAAGCATCAAAATAGAGACTCGGATGAACCCTACCTGCGACAGAATATTAATCTCATTTAATGTATCATAAAAATGAAAAGGGCAAAACATGTAAAATGAATTTACCCTTATTGAATTATGATAATTCCGGTAGGAACGCCGGTTACCCGGCGCCCCCCGGACAGATCCCAGCGTGCGGGACTACCGCACTGGGCTCCTGCCTTAGGTAAAGACGCGTAGACGCTGCTCAGGATAAGGATTTCGAATTTTTGGAACAGGTAGCCAACGCTTTTCAAGACGGCTCATCCGAGCCCAATTCAGGCGAGATTTCTGGCTTCTCCGGCGTAACGTTTTGAACCAGAGCCTGCTCACCTCATAGCGGAAGGTCGACATGGCCCTATAGTTTAGCGGAACACCATAATAATTATAGTGACCCTGTAGTATCCTCCTGAGCCATTGACCTACCACCGGAATCGATAGGTGCATGCGACGCCTTAGTTCTGCCTTGATTTGTTTGAGTTTCGCACGCAGCCGCTTGCGCATTGTTAGCCGCCATACCACGAACCTGCCCTTCCGCGTTTTGCCACATATGTGCGTGAAACCTAAAAAATTGAATGTTGCTGGTTTTCCATGACCTCGTCGCTTATAATTCTGGGCCGCAAAACGACCAAATTCTATCAAACGCGTTTTATCATCATGAAGTTCAAGGTTGAATCTGCGCAATCGTTCACG
>Ga0316190_10001410_pt1 | contig 17323 bp, 22 predicted proteins | sample Eddworburrow2_MG_FD_204929 | JGI IMG/M metagenome (GOLD analysis project Ga0316190, IMG submission 204929) | Coastal sediment microbial communities from Maine, United States - Eddy worm burrow 2 | ecosystem: Environmental > Aquatic > Marine > Coastal > Sediment | place: USA: Maine | collected... | reverse complement strand
TACTCTTTTGCAAGCTGGTGGGTCGTGCGTGATTCGAACACGCGACCAATTGATTAAAAGTCAACTGCTCTACCAGCTGAGCTAACGACCCGCTCACAAAGCGAGCGCGAATTATACGGGTATAGCCAATCCTGTCAACGCGACATAAGATCTTTCTTGAAGATTTATTATGATCTAGCTAGCATATACGGTTGTATCATCCACGCCAGCAGCATCAAATCCCGCTCGACGCAAACGGCATGCATCGCAAACACCGCATGCTCGTCCAAGCTCGTCAGCCTGATAACATGAAACAGTGCTAGTGAAATCTACTCCCAAGGCATGTCCATGACGGATAATTTCCGCTTTGGAAAAATTTAGCAACGGTGCATGCACTTTAAGCGCGCTGCCCTCGATAGCCGCTTTGGTTGCAAGATTTGCCATACGTTCGAAAGCCTCAATGTAGTCGGGGCGACAATCGGGGTAGCCAGAGTAATCAACTGCATTTACGCCGATGAAAATATCTTGCGACTGCAGCACCTCGGCCCAAGCCAAAGCCAAAGCCAGCATAATCGTGTTTCGTGCAGGGACATATGTCATTGGAATACCTTCGGTGGGCTGTTGTGCCACTGCGATATTTGGATCTGTCAGCGACGAACCACCAAAACCAGTGAGATCGATATCCACCAGCTTATGTTGTTGTGCACCAAGGGCATGTGCTGCATGCTTCGCAGCAGCTAATTCGGCATGGTGGCGTTGCCCATAATTCACACTCAATGCATAGCAAACGTATCCTTGAGAACGCGCCATCGCTAGCACTGTTGTTGAATCCATTCCACCGGACAAAAGCACCACCGCTTTTTTCATACTCAATGTCCAGCGGCGTTGTTCCACAACAACTTATGGAGTTGTACCTGCATGCGCACTGCCAGGTGATCGCGCAGTATCCACTCTGCCAACTGGGTGGCATTCAGCACTCCATGTACAGGTGAAAACAACACTTGGCATTTGGCAGCTAGTTGATATTGCTGCATGATTTGTTTAGCCCATTGGTAATCTGATTCATCACACAATACAAACTTTATTTCATCATGCGCAATCAATAAGGGCAGATTGTCCCAACGATTCCGCTCAGACTCACCTGATCCTGGTGTTTTGATATCGATAACGCGCATCACACGCTGATCTACTTCACTGATATCCATTGAGCCACCTGTTTCCAGTGAAACTTGATAACCAGCATCACATAATTTTCTCAGCAAGAGAAGGCAATTTTTTTGGGCCAGCGGTTCACCACCAGTGATGGTGATGTAACGACTTGAAAATTTGGAAACCTCTCCCAATACTTCATCCAAGCTCATGCTCCGCCCACCGGTAAAGGCATAGGCAGTATCGCAATATTTGCAACGCAATGGGCAACCGGTCAACCGAACAAACACTGTTGGCAAACCAGTCCTATTAGTCTCGCCCTGTAGAGAATAGAATATTTCAGTGATACGTAGCTCGGGCATATCAATGCCTAAGATCGTGGATGTCCGATCGGATTGATTCATACTTAAACTGCACTATTTTTTTTCGGCAAGCCGCTTCTTCGCTTTGGCAGCAGCCTCGCTGTCAGGATATTTAGCGATGAGTTCATTTAGCGTCTTTTTTTCCGTCAATACCATCTTCAACTCACGCTGGCAAACAGCAATACTGAATAACACATCTGACGCTCCTGAAAAGGAAGGTGTAGATTCCAGTAATCCCTGATAAACATCCATAGCAGCTTTGAAATTATTCAGCTTGTATAACGTATCTCCCAACCATCGTTTAGCATTGGGTATGTGGACTGAATCAGAATACGTACCAATAAATTCCCGTAATGACTTGCTTGCATTCTCATTGTCTCCACTCTTGAATAGCGCGTAAGCACTCTCAATAGCTCGATTGCTAATAGCTGGATCATTTGAATCAGAAGGGTCTATTGCTGGCGAGCCAATCTTGACTGCTTCCTCTGCAGCAGACTCGAAATGTCGCAGCCTCGTATCGAGATCCACATAAAAGTCTTTTGAACGCTTCTCTGCCTCCTGCAAACCGTGAGCCAACTCTTCTTTTTGTCCACGTAACTTGCGGATATCACCGTTCAAAACTTCAATCTGCCCTTGCAGATTTAGTATGGACTTGGTTTGCTGGTTAAAAGACTCTTCTTGCTTGAGCACTTTTGCTTCAAGCAGCTGGATTTTTTCACGTGCAGTATCGTCAGAAAACAGCCCCGCTTGCGCGGGAACTGCAACAAACAAACCCAGCAACGCCAGAGAATGTAACTTCAGCACAACGACTACTTTAGTACTTTATATCGGTACGGCGGTTTTGCGCCCATGCAGATTCATTGTGACCGCTATCCATAGGACTTTCTTCTCCATAACTAACCGTCTCAATCTGGCTAGCTTTTACACCGCCCAACAACAGCAGTTGTCTCACGCCATCTGCACGACGCTGTCCAAGCCCCAGGTTATATTCATTACTACCCCGTTCGTCGCAATTTCCTTCCAGACGAACTGTACGATTTGGATGTTCGCTCAGATATTTCGCATGTGCTTGCACAATCAACTTATCAGAATCCTGCACTACAGAGACATCAAACGGATAATACAAGCTACGTTTTGCCAGTAAGCTGTTTGGGTCGTTCAGCGGATCAACTTCAACAACTGGCGCTGGCGCTGGTGCTGGTGCTGGCGCTGGTGCCTCAGCCACTGGGGCAGGCGCTTGTTCAATTTCTGGCTCTATAGGTTTTTTACTGGCACAGGCTGCAAGAAAACTAACCAAGAAAACACCAACTAAAAGCTTTTTCATATTACATCTCCTCTGCTAAAAATATTTATGGCCATGGTCCCCACACCGGCTCGCGAGCATCACCGCTTTGTGTGAACATACGTTGTTTGACGCGCCCGTCACTGGACACAGTCGCCAATATACCACGTTCACGCGCTTCACTTGCAAACATTATCAACTTCCCGTTTGGTGCGAAACTTGGCTTTTTCTCCCACCCCCCCTCGGTAAGTATTTCCACCTGACCGGTTTTGAAGTCTTGAATTGCAATGTAAAATTTACCTTTCACTAAATTATTAAATACGAAATTTTTCCCATCTTGGCTATGACGCGGAGAAAATTTTGAGCCCTCTCCAAACGTCACACGTTGTACCGGCCCACCTTTAGCCAACATACGGTATATTTGGGGGCTTCCACCCCTGTCAGAGACAAATAGCAGATGTTTCCCGTCTGGCGAAAAATTTGGCTCGGTGTCTATATTTCCTCCAAATGTGATGCGGTGCAGATCACTCCCATCCGGCCGAATCAGGTAAATCTGTGAACCACCCTGGCGTGTCAGCACAATGGCCAGCTGCTTACCATCAGGCGCCCAAGCTGGCGCACTGTTGCTACCACTAAAGCCCGCCAGTAATTTACGTTGATTTGTATACAGGGATTGCACGAACACCTCAGCATGATCATTCTCAAAACTAACATAGGCAAGATGGCTTCCATCTGGCGACCAGGCAGGGGACATGATAGTTTTATTCTGGGAAAGTACAGTTTGCTCGTTGTATCCATCACTGTCAGCGACCACCAGTCGGTAATGTCGCCCATTCCGGTTCACATACGCTATTCGAGTGCTGAACACACCTTTATCACCGGTTAACACTTCATAAATCAGATCAGCAATTCGATGTCCAACTGCACGCACTTGTCCAGCACTCGCTGAAATTGCCTGACCAATCAGTTCGGTTTGCTTAAGTACATCCAACAAACGAAATTTCGCAACAATACGCCCGCTCTCTTCAGTTGCAACAGAACCTATCACGAGCGCTTCCGCACCACTCATCAGCCAATCAGAGAAGACCACTTCGGAAGTTTCGTTAAAAGACTCACCTTCTGCATCTATCATACGAAACAAACCACTGCGCAATAGATCATTCACTATTACTTCATGAATCGAGATCGCCAATTTCTCATCACCCGAAAATGGGGCAATCACGACCGGGATTTGATTCTCTCCCGCGCCAATAATTTCAATACTCAATTCTGCACTTGCCATTGAAGCATGCAGTAAAAACAGTGCTCCGACCAAATTTCGAAGTAGGCGCAACAACATAAACACTCCTTAAAAAATCATTCTACAGGCTTAAATGTAAGTATTAAATTCCTGAATTTCTTGAACAAGGCCACATCCGGAGGCAGTGGCAGTGGCTGAGACTTCAGAATGGCACGCTCTACGGCATTGTCGTATGCAGCATCTCCGCTGGTTTTTTTCAAACGTGCACTAAGCACCGTACCTCCAGGCAACAGCGTAACGCTGAACTTCGCCAGCGCATCATCAGGCACATCAGGCGGGATAACAATGTTACGCCGTATCTTGGCGGTTATTTTAGCAATGTATTCATTAACAACTGCATTGATCGCCGCATTTTGAGCCGCTTGTTCACGCGCTGCCTGCTCGACCATTTCACGCTCAGCTAGGAGAGCTTGTTCTTCTGCAATCTGTTCAGCAGTAATCTCCTCGACAAGCTTCTCCTCAATTGGCTTTTTTATTTCTTGCTTAGGCACGACTGGATTGACGATAACTTTCTTGGGGATTTTTTTCTCCGGCAGCACAATATCCGGCTTGATCAATTTTTCAGGCTGAGCCGGCTGAGGTGGCCGTATAGGTTTTGGTGGTGCTGGTGTTGGTTTTGGTCGCTGCGTCTTCTTGGGAATGGCTTGAGGTACAATTTCAGGCTGATGCACAGGCAAACTCTGCCACAAATCCACACTCATCGTCCGAACAGCCTGTGACTGCCAACTGAAACTGAAGTACAGCAGCGCAAAAAATACACCATGCACTGCCAGAGCCAACAGCCCTGCGGGCAGCTGTTGGTGCTCATAAGAAAGAATTGCACTCATTTCGATTTTAGTTTTGTCAGCAAGCCCACCTTCTGGATATTTTGTTGTTGCAACACATCCATCACGCGGATGACTTCTTCGTAACGCACTTTCCGGTCAGCTGAGATAACCACCGCTTGCCTAGCTTGCGCACCCGTTCTGTCTTTCAACATTCTGATCAATTCTTTACGCGACACGCTTATTTCCTTGTTGCCCTTGGCGTGATCACGAAATGCCAGCGTAGCATCCTTCCTGATAATCACTTCTAATGGAGCTGGTGATGCTTCTGACGATTTACCTACCTGAGGCAAGTCAATCTGACTGGGGCTCATCATCGGCGCAGTCACCATAAAGATAACCAGCAGTACCAACATCACGTCGATATACGGCACGACATTTATCTCGTTCATCAAACGATTAGTGCGTTGGCGATTCAGTCTCATGTCTGACGTTGCAATACATTGGAAAATTCTTCGGCAAAACTTTCAAACCTGGTAGAAAGCCTGTTAATTTCATGCGAATACCGATTGTAGGCCACTACTGCAGGTATCGCCGCGAACAAACCCATTGCCGTAGCTACCAGCGCTTCAGCTATGCCCGGCGCAACATGAGCCAGCGTCGCCTGACCCACGTTCGCCAATCCGCGAAAAGCATTCATAATGCCCCAAACAGTACCGAACAACCCAACATATGGACTGACTGAACCGACAGAAGCAAGAAATGCAAGATGCGATTCAAGCCTATCCATCTCACGCTGATAAGTCGCACGCATGGCACGCCGCGTCGCATCCATCACCGCTTCAGAAGGCATATCTGGCTGTTTCTTCAGCTTTACAAACTCAACGAATCCTGCTGCAAAAATCCGCTCCAAAGCACCCTGGTTATGCGAGGGGCTATTGCCCGTATGTTTATATAAATCATTCAGATTCTTGTTGTGCCAAAATTCCTCCTCAAATTCTGTTGTCAATTTGGTTTCATTGCGAACCAAAAACATTTTGAGAAAGATGTACCACCATGACAACATCGACACAACCAGTAATAAACCCATAACCAGCTGTACCAGCAAACTGGCATTACTAATGAGATGAATAAATGACAAATCCCCGGTAACTTCCATTACATTATTCCTTCCACTTATTGCGCAACACTTCCGGCACACTGACCGGCTTGAAACTTTCAATCGAAACACTTACTAAATGCACGTCTGCTTCGACCAACACCTCTTGCTGACGCATTACCGTTTGAACAATATTGACTCGACTTCGACCAACATCCTTAACAAGTGCCGTAACGCTCAGCATATCGTCAAGCAGGGCTGGTTTGAAATAATCAATTTTCAGCGAGCGCACCACAAATACCACCCCCAATTCTTTCATCAAGCCGGCATTACTATATCCGAAAGTACGTAGCCACTCTGTCCTCGCACGCTCCATAAAGTTCAGATAGCTGGCGTGATAGACCACCCCACCCGCATCCGTATCCTGGAAATATACGCGCATTGGCAATGTATAAATTTTTACTTTACTCATTGAATAAATCACCGCCACTTGGCCGTTCAGTATTGTTTAGCTCTCCCGTTACCTCCAAGCCAAAATGTTTAAAAGCGTTCGCAGTAGCTATGCGACCACGCGGAGTACGCTGCAAATAACCTTGCTGGATCAAATACGGCTCCAGCACATCCTCTATGGTGTCGCGCTCTTCACCTATGGCGGCAGCAAGATTATCCAAACCGACCGGACCACCCAAAAATTTCTCGATCACGGTCAGCAATAACTTTCTATCCATCACATCCAGCCCAAGCGAATCCACATCCAACATAGTCAGTGCAGCATCCGCCACTTCCCGTGTTGCATCCCCTTTTGCCTTCACATCAGCGAAGTCGCGCACCCTACGTAGCAGACGGTTAGCTATACGTGGTGTTCCTCGTGCACGGTTGGCAATCTCCAACGCACCATCTTCTGTCAGATTCATTTCCAATAATTTGGAGGAACGCATAACTATGCGCTGCAATTCATCAGGCGTATAAAACTCCAAGCGCGAAATGATACCGAAACGATCGCGCAGTGGGTTAGTCAGCATCCCCGCACGGGTAGTTGCACCAACCAGCGTGAACGGAGGCAGATCAAGCTTCACTGAACGTGCCGCAGGACCCTCGCCTATCATGATGTCAATCTGATAGTCTTCCAGCGCAGGATAGAGAATCTCCTCCACCACCGGCGACAGGCGGTGAATTTCATCGATGAATAACACATCATTCGGTTCAAGGTTAGTCAACAAGGCAGCAAGATCGCCTGCCCGCTCCAACACGGGTCCAGAAGTGTGCCGCAGATTCACGCCCATCTCGCGAGCGATAATCTGCGCCAGCGTAGTTTTTCCCAAACCGGGGGGCCCGAACAACAGCACGTGATCCAACGGCTCTTTACGCTGTATCGCAGCTTGGATGAAAATTTCCAGTTGACCGCGTATTTTCTCTTGACCAACATACTCTTGAAGCTTTTTTGGACGTAACGCACGCTCCATCGCCTCCTCCTGCCTTGATGCAGAAGTCGAAGCAATTAACCGTTCTGATTCAGAACCAGTTCCTGCAGTGAGATTTTCGCTATGAATCATGCTTTAGATAATAACTTAAGCTGCTTCATGACTTTGACAAAAACTTGAGCGCCTGGCGGATGCCGTCAGAAACATTGCAGTCCTTAGGCAATTGCCTGACGGCCCAATCAGCCTCCTTCTCCTTGTATCCCAACGCCTCCAGTGCATTGACAATATCATTACCTGACGAGTCTATATGCATAGCTTGCGAAGTGCCTGCGCCACCCGCAACAAACTTTCCTTGCAATTCAAGGAGCAGACGCTCGGCAGTTTTCTTGCCCACACCGGGAATCTTGGTCAACCTGCCGACCTCCTTGTTTTCCACGGTTAAAGCCAGATCATTCAAACTCAAACCAGACAACACCGTTAGCGCCAACCTAGGACCAACCCCGCTGATTTTGAGCAACTGTCGGAATGCTATGCGCTCTTCATTGCTCAGAAATCCGTACAGCAAATGCGCATCCTCGCGCACGATGAGTTGCGTATGAAGCACCACCTTTTCATGCAGCACAGGCAGGTTATAGAACGTGCTCATTGGCACGTCGAGTTCGTATGCCACGCCCTGCACGTCCAGAAGAATCTGCGGCGGGTTCTTTTCCAATAAAATGCCAGTCAATCTTCCGATCATTTTGTTACCCCAGTATTAACCCGATAGCCATCAGAACACCATGCAACAACATCGCCAATATAATTTTCTAAATGGCTACAGCCAGTTCTGCCGGCTGATGTGAATACAGGAACAATTTTCGTGCCGCCACGCAACAGCCCCAGCTGACTAGTTTGAAAATCGGTGCAGAATATGCCCAGCCCATGAATAAGCCTGCAAATCCGATATACAGCAATTGCGGCAAAGAATTCACCATCAACCACAATCTCGCCAGTGATACGCCGGTCAGTAAAGCAAAACCGAAATTTCGCGTCTCCATCAAGGTCAAAACTCCATTCTGGATGAAGCGGCTACCACCGGCAAACGGAAAGATACGTTCAGTGTTCTGTGCATCTGTCCCGTTCAACGCGTCGCAGTAATCGTTTAACACATTCACCCCGGCATGCGCCATCAGGGCGAACAGTAACGTGACCACAGCCAACAAGACATTCAATTGAATACCATCATGCACCACAGAAGCCAATCCGAGCAGTGCCACCACCAAAGTAGCCGATATAAAAGCTGGACGGGTCGCAGCAAAGTAGCGTGCTACCGGATTAGGAAATCTTTCCAGAGTCGGCTCCAGGGGTTGCGTCATACTAGCCTGCCTCCCCGCACCCGGAATCCCTTGGTCGCCAAAGCGCCCAACCCCATTCCGCCATGTGCGTGGCAGATTGCGCAAGCCAAGGCATCTGCGGCATCAGGGCTGGGTGTGCCGGATAATTTCAACAACCTTTGAACCATAGCCTGCACTTGCTCCTTGTTGGCATGGCCATTCCCGACCACAGCCTGCTTAACCTGCAACGCGGTGTATTCACCCACTGGCAGATTGGCTAGTACCGCCGCACAGATCGCTGCACCGCGAGCCTGACCGAGCAGCAATGTGGATTGCGGATTGACATTAACGAACACCTTTTCGATTGCAACCTGTTCCGGTTGATTTTGTGCAATCACGTCCCCCAGCGAATCCAGAATCACTTTCAGTCGCTCAGGCAATTCACCGTCAGGCGTCTTGATGCAACCACTCGCCACATAATGTATTTTCTGGCCTTCCTTGTCGATTACGCCAAATCCGGTAATGCGAAGACCGGGGTCTATGCCGAGGATGCGCATTTCAGCGCTACTTGATAACCATTTTGGAAGCGTCACGAGCGCAGACAGAACAAGGCGTGCTGCAGTGAGCAACCGGAATGTACAAGTTAGTACATGAGGATTGCGAACTGAAGCACAACAAAGTTATGTCAAGCGCAGTAGATTCCAAGATGGTCACTCCTCGATTACTGCTGTCGTGTACACCTCTTGCACATCATCCAAATCTTCCAGTGCATCGAGCAACTTTTGCATTTTTAGCGCATCATCACCAGTAAAAATAACTTCGTCAGCTGGTTTCATAATAACTTCCCCAAACTCCGGTTTATATCCTGCTGCCTCCAAAGCTTGTTTAACAGCCACAAAATCATTCGGCGCAGTAATCACTTCGATACTGCCATCATCATGATTGACGATATCTTCGGCACCAGCATCAAGTGCAACTTCCATCAAACCATTTTCATCAGTACCGGGAGCAAAAACCATCTGCCCGCAATGATTGAACAGGAATAATACCGAACCATCGGTTCCCAGATTGCCGCCATTTTTCGTGAACGCATGACGCACATCAGCAACCGTGCGCGTCTTGTTATCAGTAAGACAATCGACCATAACTGCAGCACCGTTGATACCGTAGCCTTCGTAGCGCAGCTCCTGATATTCCACACCCTCCAATTCGCCACTACCGCGCTTAATGGCACGCTCAACATTATCTTTAGGCATGTTGTTGGAATAAGCTTTGTCCATTGCCAAGCGTAGCCGCGGATTACCTGCTGGATCTCCGCCACCCATTCTTGATGCCACGGTGATTTCCTTGATCAACCGTGTAAATATTTTTCCGCGCTTAGCATCCTGCTTACCCTTACGGTGCTGAATGTTTGCCCATTTACTATGTCCGGCCATGCGGATCTCCAAAAATTTTACTGCTCTGTAAAAGATAGCTGCGCGATGTTATCATTTCCAACTCGTTATCCCAAACTGAACCAGGCCATCATGGCAATTAAGCTCAGTCACATCAGCATGCCAACTAAACACTATTTTAAACGGTGTCACACGCTTAATTGAATCGACTCTTGGGAGACAAGTTATTCATGGCGTGTTAATCTCGCTAATGTGTGGGCGTAATTAATTTAATGGTTATCACAAAGGGGAATATATTGAAGACAGTACTAATTGCGAATCCTAAAGGTGGTTGCGGCAAGACCACTCTCTCGACCAACATTGCAGGCTATTTCGCCAGTTGCGGCGAGCCTGTTGCTCTGCTCGACATGGATAGACAACAATCTGCCGCCTTATGGTCAGCCGCTCGTCCTGAAGCACTTCCAGTTGTACGCGCATTAAAAAACAACAGTAAACATTCCAACCCATATAACTGGCTGGTAGTAGATTCCGCAGCTGGGCTATCAGGGAGCAACCTCGCCCGTTCGCTCATCAAAAAGGCAAACAAGATCATTGTACCTATCACTCCATCCATGTTTGACCTGCATGCAAGCAAAGATTTTCTACAAACATTGATCGAGGAAAAACGCGCTCGTAAAAGTAATTGCGAGATCGGTGTAATCGGTATGCGCATGGAGCCTCGCACCCGTGCTGCTCAAGCATTAGAATATTTTCTGTCATCTATCGATCTACCAGTACTGGCTTTTTTACGCGATACACAAGTTTATGTGAATGCCGCTTTTGAAGGGAAATCACTATTCGACCTGCCCCATCATCTCGCCGGACGCGAACTCGAGCAATGGACACCATTGCAGCGATGGCTGGCAAAATAGTGTAACGCAGCGCTGAGGCTGTTACATCATGGACATCAAACAATTACAGCTTGAAGTGCATGATGCGATAAAAGCTCGCAAAGCAATACTCGACTTCTAGTTCGCCAAGCAATACTTTGCCGTTTCGATTGAGCGCGTCACTTAATTGCGATTCCACGTCCTCCTGCCAAAATCCGGAAAGGAATGGCTCTAGCCGACATAGCAACCATCGGAATGGGAGAAAACGATACAGACTATGCTTATATGGTGTTGAGGCATATTCGGTTATCAGCACTGAGCCTCCCGGACGAACCACACGCGCAATTTCTGCATAAACTTTTTGTCGTGCTTCAACAGGCATCTCATGCAACAGAAAAAAGACTATCACTTGGTCAAATGCATCATCGCAATATCCGAGACATTCCGCATTCATGCGCGCAAGGTGACATAAACTCTCAGCATCACGAGTCTTTCGTCGCACCAATTGCAATTGTTCAAATGTAATGTCGCATAAATGAACCTCATTGCAGGTAGCTGACAACAGGGACGGAGTAAGCTTGCCGTAAACACAGGTCAGTTGCAACAACCTTGCATTAGGAGTGCTGTCAATCTGCGCCAGCGTACGTTTCAGCAAGCGGTCATATTGACCAAACAGTATGGCGTTGATGACAGGTTGATGGTCGAAGAACCAAATACCCCAACTCCACAGATATGCCCACCAGTAATGGCGTGCCAGATAATCAGGCACACCATCCATGAATTTCTTATATAGCAGCATACATTCCAGAACCTAAAAGATTTTTCTGCTTCTACTTTCCTCAATCTCATCTCGCAGATTGTTCATACACAGGGACAGCTTGCCAGCCTCTTCCTGACTGATACGCTGATTGAATTGATATATCTCTTCAAGCTTGTCACCACCCCTATTTACCCCCACCTTGAAACCTTCCTGAGATATGGACACAAGCAGATCCATAGTGCTGGAAAATCCAACTGTTGCCATATAAGAATCGCCATGAGATGACCCGCCATTTTCATAGACAATGGGCCATTCACGTGAATCCGGTTTGATCCATGCGCGTTTTATTTTACTCACGTCCAGGTAAGTGACACGCCCATTTCGGAGCAGTGGTTTCCCATTCTCCATCACGATTTTCCTTGCTACAATTTTGACAGCTCCGAATGTTACATCTGATTCTTTCAGGAACACCGTGATTAATATGTTGAGCCAGATATCATCTTGAGTCTCGCCAGTAACCCTCAAACCACACCCTGACTGCCTTCCACTATTGAAATATTCTACCGCGGACAGATCTTGCTTCTTGGGAATAACCGAAGGAATCAGGATATCGCTTGGCGCTGCTATTGAGAACTGCGGGAGGAGCATAAGAATCCCGATTAAGATATTTCCATATCTCATTTACCTCTCCCTATAATTTATTGGTGAGAAATTGTCCTTGTAGTTGAGTCAAGACTACCACAATTGAAACGTAACATTTTGTAGCTACCCTTCCAATCAGACGTTGAACAAAAAATTCATCACATCGCCATCACGCACCACGTATTCCTTTCCTTCCACTCTCATTTTTCCTTTTTCCTTTGCGCCCGCTTCTCCACCGCAAGCGATGAAGTCATCAAAGGAAACCGTCTGTGCACGAATGAAACCTTTCTCGAAGTCAGTATGAATGACACCAGCAGCTTGTGGCGCGGTATCACCTTTGTGAATGGTCCATGCGCGCACCTCTTTCACACCTGCAGTAAAATAGGTTTGCAGACCAAGCAAGTCGTATCCGGTACGGATCAAACGATTCAGCCCAGGCTCTTGCAAGCCAAGATCTGCAAGAAATTCTTTTTTGTCAGCATCGTCTAGATCAGCAAGTTCTGACTCAATCTTGGCACACAGTGCGATGACAGGTGCTCCCTCCTTGACCGCATGTTCGCGCAAACGATCTAGGTGCGGATTATTCTCGAAGCCATCTTCCAGCACATTGCCCACATACATCGCGGGCTTGACAGTGAGCAGACACAACGGCTTGATCATCAGCAATTCATCATCGGAAAAATCTAGCGTGCGTGCGGGTTTCCCTTCGTTCAGATGAGGCAGCAATTTTTCCAGAACAGTCACCAACTTCACCGCATCCTTGTCACCAGACTTGGCTTTCTTGCCTTCACGCTGGATAGTCCGCTCTACTGCTGCAAGATCGGCTAGCGCCAATTCGGTAAGAACAACTTCAATATCAGATAGTGGATCAACCTTGCCAGACACATGCACTACATTTTCATCATCGAAACAGCGTACGACATTGACGATTGCGTCGGTTTCGCGAATGTTGGCAAGGAACTGGTTACCCAAACCCTCACCCTTGGAGGCCCCAGCCACCAAGCCCGCAATGTCGACAAATTCGACAATAGCCGGTTGCATACGTTGCGGCTTAACGATCTCCGCCAGTCCCGCCATGCGCGGATCCGGCACCTCGACGATACCAACGTTAGGCTCAATGGTGCAGAATGGATAGTTTTCGGCAGCGATGCCTGCCTTGGTGAGCGCGTTAAACAAGGTGGATTTTCCTACATTGGGCAATCCTACAATTCCGCATTTCAAACTCATGGTTGTTTCCTTTATGCACTATGCAGCTTCAACATCGCCGCTTCTGCTTTTCCTTCAATGATCAGGTGCGCAACGCCCTGTGCTTTTTGCATTGCTTCGACTATCAGTTCGCGTTCTTCTCGTCGTGGATCTCCCAGTACATAATTGGAGACCTCAGTCCGTTCGCCGGGATGGCCGATGCCTATCCGCAATCGCCAGAAATCCTTAGTACCAAGATGGGCGATAGTGTCCTTCAATCCGTTGTGCCCACCATGACCACCACCTGCTTTCATGCGTGCAACACCCGGCGGAAGATCCAGCTCGTCATGCACCACCATAATTTCCTCAGGGGTGATCTTGTAGAACTTTGTCAGTGCGCTTATTGCTCGACCACTTCCATTCATGAAGGTTTGCGGTTTAAGTAACCACACTTCGTGACCATGTAAATTACACCGCGCAATTTCCCCGTGAAATTTGTTCTCGCTCTTGAAGTTCACATTTTGTAAACGCGCAAGTTCATCCACCCACCAGAAACCCACATTATGGCGGTTGCCCTCATATTCACGCCCTGGATTACCCAAGCCAACAATTAAGCGTATCGCAGTCATTCCAACTTAAGCACCTTAATGAAAAAACCCGCCAAGCCGTTATCAGCCATGGCGGGTTTTACAAGGATAACCCCCTGCTTACTTCTTTTCTTCCTTAGACTCTTCAGCTGAAGCAGCTTCAGCTGCAGGAGTTGAATCTGCCTCTTCAGCCTCCGAAGTCGATTCAGCCTCAACCATACCACGCGGCACCTGAACCACAGCAATAACCGCCTCTCCAGCGTGTTCTCCTTGGTCAACCAATTCCACACCTGCCGGCAGCTTAAGGTCTGCAACGTGTACTGAATGTCCCAACTCCAGCCCACCCAGATCAACCTCAATGAAAGTCGGCAGGTCTTTTGGTAGGCAGCTGATATCCAGATCTGTCATTACGTGGCTGATCTTACCGCCGCCGAGTTTCACACCGGGAGCGATTTCTTCATTAAAGAAGTGCAAAGGCACACTAATATGGATTTTCTGTCCTTTATTAACGCGCTGAAAGTCGATGTGTTGCACTTGCTGGCGGAAAGGATGCATTACAAAATCGCGCAGCAGCACAGACTCCTTTTTACCTTCCAGATTCAACGTCAGAATGGAAGCGTGAAAGGCTTCACTACGAAGTTTGTAAAAAATATCGTTTTGATCCATTTCGATAAGATTTACATCACCCGAGCCATACACAACGCCTGGCAAACGGCCGGCATTACGCAGACGGCGGCTCGCACCCGTACCTTGCGCCTTACGAATTGTTGCATTTATTTCAATAGTCATTTTACTTCTCCAAAAAATGAAACCGTCCGCGACCAGAAGGTTTCTACACTGCAACAGTCAATATAACTGCCGCTAATTCTATTCGGTGGGGCTATGCACCTACGTGGCAAATAACGAGCTAACCGACTCCTCTGTATTAATACGGCGTATAGTTTTCGCTAGTAAATCTGCAGTACTCAATTGGCGGATGCGCTTACAATTCCGCGCTGCTTCACTCAGCGGAATGGTATCAGTCACAACCAGCTCATCCATTGCGGAGTTCTCGATGCGTTCGACTGCAGAGCCTGACAGCACTGCATGTGTGCAATAAGCCAGTACACGTGTTGCGCCTTTTTCCTTGAGTGCATTGGCAGCCTCACACAACGTGTTAGCGGTATCAACCAAATCATCCATGATCAAACACGTGCGCCCAACCACGTCTCCAATGATATTCATCACTTTTGCCACATTCGGCTTCGGTCGACGCTTGTCAATGATCGCAAGATCTGCATTCATCTGCTTGGCCAATGCTCGGGCGCGAACCACACCACCCACATCCGGTGATACGATGATCAAATTTGGATAATGATTTTTCGCCACGTCCGACAATAGAATCGGACTGGCATAGATATTATCCACAGGTATATCGAAAAAACCCTGTATCTGGTCAGAGTGCAAATCCATGGTCAGTAAGCGATTCACGCCAGCACTGCTAAGCATGTCGGCAACGACTTTAGCAGTAATCGCCACACGGGCTGAACGTGGGCGCCGATCTTGGCGCGCGTAGCCAAAATACGGCATCGCGGCAGTTATACGGCCAGCTGATGCGCGCTTTAGCGCATCAACCATCACCATCACTTCCATCAAATTATCATTGGTCGGTGCACAAGTGGACTGCAACACAAAAACATCCCTGCCACGCACATTCTCAAGTATTTCCACCAGCACTTCACCGTCAGAAAATCGTCCTACCGTAGCGCTACCAAGTGGAATATTTAAGTGCTGTGTGACTGCCTCAGCAAGATTACGATTGGCATTACCAGTGAACACCATCAACCTGTCGTCAATCACCTGCAACACCTCGCAAAATCAAAAAAAAGACCTAAACCCAAATAACAATTTCAGGACCCACTAGCCCGAGCTAAAACTTCATGAACAAAACTCGCATCTAAACCGCTTATTTGGCTGGGGAGGCAGGGATCGAACCTGCGAATGCCGGAATCAAAATCCGGTGCCTTACCACTTGGCGACTCCCCAATAACTCTTAATCGCACACCCAGTCATGCAACGGATGTACTGCTAAACCTTCCGCTAACACACCGTTCATATGTTGCGGCAATTGCTGTAATACAGCTTCAGCCTGGCTACGACTGGAGAACTCTGCGAACACGCATGACCCTGATCCAGTCATCATTGCTTTACCAAAACCACTTAGCCAAGCTATATGCTGCGCCACTTCAGGATACAGGTCACACACTACTGCTTGCAGATCATTGTGAAATTGGCCCTCCGTCAGTTGACGCTCAAAAAGGGCGCGCATTGTGATAGAAACCGAATCTCGTGTCAATTCCGGATGTGCGAAAATCTGGGTTGTTGACACCTGTACCGGCGGAAACAGCACCACATACCACGCATCCTGCAATGGAAAGGCACGCAGCTTCTCGCCCACTCCCTCGGCGAAGGCACTCTCACCAAACAAAAATACCGGCACATCTGCGCCTAGTTTCAGCCCTATCCGCATCAAACGCTCACGCTCCAAATCCAGCGACCACAGACGATTTAGCGCAATTAACGTGGTTGCAGCATCTGAACTCCCACCACCCAATCCACCGCCCATCGGGATACTCTTTTCAACAGCAATTTCTACGCCCAATTTACATCCGGTTTCGTTTTGCAGTAAGCGAGCTGCACGCACACACAAATCCGACTCCTCTTCTACGCCTTCGACTGTATTGGTACGACACACCACTCCGTCTTCACGCAACGTAAAATTCAATGTATCGTGCAAATCGATAAAGCGGAACATGGTTTGTAATGTATGGTAACCATCAGCGCGCCGCCCAGTGATATGCAGAAACAGATTCAATTTTGCAGGCGCCGGACAACTAAGATGTGTCATGACGGATTCCATTCCCATTTATCAATGAGTAATAGCAATTGCAGGTCTTCATGATTTAACTGTATGCGTGAAGGCAAACTATCCGGACTTGCGTTTGCGTACCCCAGGTAACGCACTTCCCAACCTGACTGATGCAACACATGGATCCGACCGAGGCCATCTCTGTCAATCTGAGCAATTTCATTACTGTCCGGTAGCCCCAATACCCACTGGTGCAAGCCATTTAACGGCAAGTGCCAACCCAACACCTGCTCCATCAGCGTTTCCGCATCTTCTGCCTGATAGCTTTTATCACTATCCTCAAGCGTAGCCTGTTGATCATCCCGATAA
>Ga0316190_10001409_pt1 | contig 17325 bp, 13 predicted proteins | sample Eddworburrow2_MG_FD_204929 | JGI IMG/M metagenome (GOLD analysis project Ga0316190, IMG submission 204929) | Coastal sediment microbial communities from Maine, United States - Eddy worm burrow 2 | ecosystem: Environmental > Aquatic > Marine > Coastal > Sediment | place: USA: Maine | collected... | reverse complement strand
GGTGTCCGCGCCATAGGCCATGGCGAATGCACGCTGCTGCGGGTAGCGGGCACCGACGATGATGTGGACATCCGGCACGTACCGGCGCAGTCCGGCGACGGCAGCGAGACCCATCGTGCCCGCACCGAGCACGGCGACGATCGCTGGTCGTGACGGGTCCTGACGAGCGGCGACGACCGGCGCGGCGAGGAGGGCGGCATGGATCCCGCCGGCGAACGGTTCGACGAGCACGGCGCGCTCATCGGGCATGTCCGTGCCCGGCTGTTGGCCGATGCGGTGCAGCTGTGACTCGTGAGCGACGAACTCGGGTGCCCATCCGCCGCCGGTGGAACAGCAGAAGCCGGTCTGGATGCCGGGCTCGAGATGGCCGGTGGCGAGATGTCCGTAGTCGTCACCGTCGCCGGGTGCGGCACCGGCGAACGGGGGAGCGAAGCCGCGTGCCTCGTGGCCGAGGACCGGCTCGAGGATCACGCGGGTGCCGTCGTCCAGCTCACCGACCACCTCGTGGCCGGGAACGAACGGAAACGACACCCAGTCCTCGAAGTAGAGGGAGGCATGCCCCTCGACGAGGGAGAGATCGGAACCACAGATGCCGGCGAGACGAGTTTTCACCCGGTGCCAGCCGGGCCCAGGGAGTTCGGGCTCGTCGACGGTCGTGTAGTCGAGCGGGCCGACTCTCGTGGCGGTGGCCGGCGAGATGGCCGAGGCGATCCTCGCCATCCCGAGCTTCGACACCGACCGGGAGACCTGCAACGCCTTCATGATCGTGCCTCGGTACCGAAGCGCTGACGACGGTCGCGTTCGGACAGCATCGGCCCGATCGGGAGGCGGGGGCGTGGTCCGCCGGGCGACTTGCTCCAGTGCTCGACGAGCCAGCCGCGCTTGCGGGCGATCGCGGCGAGCCGGGTCTCGGGGTTGACGGCCACGGGGAAGCCGACGGCTTCGAACAAGGGGAGATCGGACGAGGAATCGGCGTAGGCGACGCACTCATCCAGATGAAAGCCTTCGGCGTCGCAGTAATCCGACAGGATCTGAGCCCGAGCCTCGCCGGTCGGAGGAACGGTGGCCATCTCGCCGGAGTAGGTACCGTCGGAGCGGATCGACATCTCGGCCGCGACGATCTCGTCGAACAGCGGCCGAAGCCCTTCGACGTTGAAGCTGAGCGCACCGGTGATCAAGATCGTCCGATGCCCGAGCGCCCGGTGTTGACGGACCCTGCGCATCCCTTCGGGGAACGATTTGGTCATGACCAACTGGGTGAACATCTCGTGCGCATCGCGCTCGATCTGCTCGACGGGCGCGCCTTCGTAACGACGGTAGAAGTGACGGAGGAAGTCGGTCCGGTCGGCCTTGTCGAGCTTGAGGAGACCCGGTGCCTCGGCGACCGTGCGGAGGAAGTAGCGGATCCGTTCGGGTGTATCGAGACGACGAGTGGCGAGCCAGGAATAGCTCTCGACGACATTCGACGCAATCAGCGTGTTCTCGAGGTCGAAGGCGACGACCTGGCGCTTCGGATCGAGCACCTGCCTGCGCATGCGAGCCATCCGGTCGGCCGCCGGCGATGGTCCCGGTGTCGTCTTGACTCGGGCGTGTTGGATGATCGACGGGAGGTGGACCTCGGTGATGTATTTCGGCCAGTCCACCGATCGAGGGTCGAAGTTGAACTCCGTTCGGTCCTCGTCGCTGAGTTCCCCCCAGCTCATCATCAGGTTGTCGACCTGGTAGATCGCCTCGCACTCGGTGTAGAGCCCATAGAGCTCGACGTACGTGAGTGCTCGCTCGACCTCGGTTCGTTTGGTCTCGATCCGGGCCGACCAGTCGGCCTGACGACCGCGCAACGGCAGGTTCTGCAACACCTTCTCGCTGACCGTGAGGACCTTCTTGGCGCGGCCGAGCTGAGTCTGCACGCGGCCCCGGACAGGGAACCGGAACTCGGGGACGACGATCGGCTGTCCCTTGGAGTCGTAGATCGGATGCTCGAGGAACCAGCCGCTGACGTTGTCCACCAGCATCCGGTACTTCAGTGGATTGATCCCTCCGGAGGCGACCTGGGTGATCGCCGGTGCTCGCTCGGGACCGAGGGCGGCGACGGCAATGATCGACGCAACGACGATGTCGACCGGGATCACGTCGACGGTGCCCTCGGGAACTCCGGGGAACTCGGCGAGGAGGCCGCGGGCGTACGAGATGAGTACCGGCTCGGCCATCCGGAAGCCGCGGATCCAACCGGGCTTCGGTTCGGCGAGGGCGGACTCGATGATCGACGGCCGCACGATCGAGACCGGTACCGGGCCCTTCACGTCGGTCAGCGCCTGCTCGCCGAGTGCCTTGGTGAAGGCATAGGCGTCCGGCCAGCCAACGCTCGCCGCGCGGGCGCGCCCGGCTTCGACGAGCTTGTCCTTGACCCATCGCTCACGCAGTTGTTCGGTCTTGGATGCGAGCGCAGGGGCACCGGCGGCGCCGAGTTCGTCGCGTGCATCGGCTCGGAACTGTTCGAGCTGTTCCCGGCTGCGGCTCGCTGCGTCGGCATCCGACCGCAGCCGACGGCTGGCGGACACCTCGCTGCGCCAGTCGAGGCCGATGTCGAACGGCCCGTCGCTGACGAGGATCTCCGGGGCGTTGCCTCGGCGGTTGCCGGCGACGTAGCACGTCGACACCGCGACGAGGTGCGGCGTGATCCCGATCGCGTTGCAGAGATCGGCGATGCGCGACGGGCCGAGCAGGTTGATCTCGACGGCGGAGTCGAGCGGCGAGTCGAACGACACTGCAGCCGCAGAGTGGATGACGATGTCGCACGACGCGAAGATCGCCCTGTCGGAGTCGTCGAGGCCGAGTCCCTCACGGGTCACGTCGCCGGCGACCGTGATCACGCGGCTCGTCACGTTCGTCGCGAAGTCATCGCCGTGCTCGGCACGGAGCCGGTCGAAGGCGTCGTTCTTGAAGATCTCCCGCTCGGTGCGCTTGGCCGCCTTGGTGCGCTGGCCGTCGCGCACGAGCAGTACGAGTTCGCATCCTGGTACCGAACGCAGCAGCCGCTCGACGAGCGCTGTGCCGACGAACCCGGTGGCGCCCGTGATGGCGATCCGTTTCCCCGACAACGATTCAGCGATCACGATTGACGTGTCTACCACAATCGTCTACCAATTGGTAGAGAGATGTTCCGATCCGACGACATTGCCCCTCCTTCGAGTGAGTGCGTGAATACCGGGGTGCCTGACTCGCCCACGTGTTCACGTGTTCACGCCTGTTCGACCGGGGTCGGGTGAGCCGTGGGTGAACGATCGACGCGGGAGCGGATCCTCGAGGTGTCGCTCGATCTGTTCGGCACGCGCGGGGTCGACGCGGTGTCGCTCGACGAGATTGCCCGGGACGTCGGCGTCCGCAAGCAGACGGTGCTGTACTGGTTCGCATCGAAGGACGACCTCGTCGACGAGGTGCTGGCGGTTGCGGCGGCAGAGTTGGTGATCGTGATCGATGCTGCCCTGCGAGCGGCCCCTGACGATCCACTCGACCGGATCGATGCCGTGATCCGTGCAGTGTTCCGCCCCGCGGTCCGTCGTCCGGCACTGCTCGGTCTGATCCGTGAGGTGAGTCGGGTCGACGCAGGCCGAGCCGAACGGCTGCGGGCACAGCTCGCACCGTTGATCGACCGCGCAGTTGCCTACCTCGCAGCGGAGATGGAAGCAGGCCGGTTGCGTCGAGGTGATCCGAGAATCGTCGCCGCGCTCGGGTACGCGACCCTCACCGGTATCGCGACCGAACCAGAGGCCCTCCGAGCGGTCGACTGGCGACCGGGCGCGGTGGGCCTGCGGCACTTGCGCGACGAACTTCGGGCCTTCCTGCGATCTGCGCTCGCTCCGTGATCCTCAGCCGACGGCGACGGCGGTCTCGTGCTCGGCGTCGTCCTCGACGTCGGCCGCGAGTGCGTCGAGCATGGCGTTCATGTGGTGGAACAGGATGCGCTTGCCCTCGATCTTGTACTCGTTGCCGGTCGAGGTGTCGGTGATGACGGCCGTCCGAACCGTGGCTTTCTGGTGCATCTCGACGCTGAGATTCTCCCGGTCGAGCCTGTCGATGAGGAGCAGGTGCTTGGCCAGGATGATTCCTTTCGCGTTGTTCGACGTCATCAGGTACAGCTTCGTCGGCGACGCGGCCAGGATGATGACGGGCGGCAGTTCACCCGAGGTCGCCGCGTATCGACCTGCCACGTAGCCGACGCTGGTGCCGATGGTCTGGCCGACATCGCCACCTGCGGCGTCGCCGAGAACCGATCCGGCTGCCGCTCCTGCGGCGACTTTCCAGGTCATCCCCTTGGGCTGGAAGTCGCCGGCCACGGTGATGGTGGGGTCGCCGGTTGCCTCACGGGAGAGATCGATGAGCTTTTGTCGGAGGTCCATGGAGGTCGCCTTTCGTCGAGCGTGATTGCTTCGCCAGCAAGCTATCGGTCGATCAGGTGGGTGGAAGCAGAACCGCTGCCGGTTCAGCGCTTCGTATTGCGCCGACGTCGCCCGTGGCGTTCGAGCGCAAGGTCGACGAGCCGGTCGATGAGCGCGCCGTAGCTCAGCCCTGAGTGGATCCAGAGCTTGGGGTACATCGAAATCGGCGTGAATCCCGGCATCGTGTTGACCTCGTTGCACAGGAAGCCGCGGCCGCGACCGGCGTCGTCGGTCTCGTAGAAGAAGTCCACCCTGGCCAGACCCTCGCAGCGCAACGCCCGGAACGTCTCGATGGCGAGACCTCGGGCCGTTGCGGCGACCTCGTCGGTCAGCGGCGCGGGGATGAGGAGCTGGGCGCCGTCGGTGACGTACTTGTCGTCGTAGCTGTAGAACTCCTCGCCGGGCACGATCTCACCGGGAACCGACGCTTCGGGGTCGGTGTTGCCGAGCACCGCAACCTCGATTTCTCGGCCGACGATCGCCTCTTCGACGATGATCATCTCGTCGTAGGTGAGCGCGTGATCGATCGCTTCGCGCAACTGCTCGACAGTGGATGCTTTCGACACGCCGACCGACGAGCCCATGTTGGCCGGCTTGACGAACACCGGGAGGCCGAGTTCCTCGGCGAGCTGCGACGGGAGGCCCGGAGCCATCTCGTGTTCGGCGAACGCCCGGTACCGGGCTTGGGGGATCCCGGCCGCCGCCAGGACCTGTTTGGCCATCGCCTTGTCCATCGCCACTGCGGAGCCCAGCACGCCGCTGCCGACGTAGGGAACGTTCGCGAGGTCGAGCATTCCCTGCACGGTGCCGTCCTCGCCCATCGGCCCATGGAGCAGCGGCAATACCACCGTCATCTCGTCGCCTGCGGCGGCGTCGGCGAGCATGGGCGTCGGCGAGACGTCCGTGCCGATCGGATTGAGGCGACCTGGAATGGCGTGCGGCCCCTCGATCAGCGCATCGACGGCCTCGTGCGCCAACGCCCACTGCCCCTCGGTCGAGATGCCGACCGGCGTGATGCGGTAACGCTCGGGGTCAGCAGCTCGCAGGACGTGAGCAGCGGTGGTGCAGGACACGTCGTGTTCGGCCGACTCTCCGCCGAAGAGGACGACCAGATGGATCCGCTCGTCGGACATCTCGCCACGGTACCCGTCCGCCCTCGTTCGATCGGGGAACGGTACGGTTCGCATCCGTGAGGATCCTGGCGTCGGAGGCGGCTGCAGCGACCGGCGGTCGATTGATCGGACCCGATGTCGAGTTCGAGGGTGCGTCGTTCGACTCCCGAACCACGCAGCCCGGTCAGCTGTTCGTCCCGATCGTCGCCGAGCGCAATGGCCACGAGTTCATCGGCACGGCTCGCGTCGCTGGAGCATCGGTCCACCTCACCCAGGAGCCCGATGCGTTCCGTCGTCACGGCACGGCGATCGAGGTGGCGGACACTGCCGAGGCGCTCCTCGCGCTGGCGGCGTGGGCGAGGCGACGTCTCGACGCAACGGTGGTCGGTGTCACCGGCAGCGTGGGCAAGACGTCGACCAAGGACCTGATGGCAGCGGCGTGCAGCGCTGGCCGGCGCACCACCGCCAACGAGCGCAGTTTCAACAACGAGCAGGGATTGCCGGTCACCATCCTCGAGGCGCCCGACGACACCGAGGTCCTGATCCTCGAGATGGGAATGCGCGGGTTCGGTCACATCAGCCGCTTGTGCGAGGTCGCCCGGCCGGACATCGGAGTCGTGACCATCGTCGGGCATGCGCACACCGAACTCGTCGGAGGGATCGACGGGGCGGCGAAGGCGAAGGGCGAACTCGTCGAGGCCCTGCCCGCATCCGGTACCGCCGTGCTCAACGCTGACGACGAGCGGGTCGCCGCGATGGCATCTCGTACCGGCGCGGCCGTCGTCACGTTCGGATCGACGGGCGATGTGTGCGTGAGCGACATCGAACTCGACGAGCTCGCTCGGTCACGATTTCGCGTCGACACGCCCTGGGGGGGTGGCCGGGTGGAGCTTGCCGTGCCCGGCATCCACATGGTGACGAACGCCTCGGCGGCGATTGCGGTGGCTGGCATCGTCGGCGTCGACCTCGCGGCGGCGATCGAGGCGCTGTCGACCGCGACGGTGTCCGGGATGCGGATGCAGGTCATGACGGCAGCGACCGGGGCGACGATCGTGAACGATGCCTACAACGCGAATCCCACCTCGATGGTTGCGGCGCTCGACGCCGTCGCTGCGATGCAGGCTCGGCGCCGTGTCGCCGTGCTGGGTCTCATGGGCGAGATCGGCGACCCCGCACCGTCGCACCGAGCGATCACCGAGTACGCCGAGCAGCTCGGCGTCGAACTCGTGGCCGTCGGCACCGATCTGTACGGCGTCGGACCGGTCGATGATCCGGTTGCCGCGCTCGGTGATCTCGGTCCGGATGACGTCGTGCTCGTGAAGGCCAGCCGATCAGCCGGCCTGGAGCGCGTCGTCGAGGCGCTGATCAGAGCAGACGGGTCGCGTTCGACGGAGTGAGCGGCTCCCCGCCGTCTTCCTCGGGGAGGAACGCTGACGGGGGCAGGCGTCGCAGGTCGACCCACCACGCGAGGAACAGAGCGAACACCGCGCCGAAGCCGAGCACCGCACGAGCGCCGATCCACTCGATCACCACGCCGAACAGCAGGTTGCCGATCGGCACCGTGCCGCCGAACACCATGAACCACAGGGGCATCACGGTGGCTCGCTCGGTGTTCTTCATGTTCAGCTGCAGCGTCGTGGTGATCGCCGTCGCGGTCATGAAGTAGAAGAACCCGAGGACGAACCCGACCGGGAATGCGAACTCCGGTCCGCGCAGCTGGGAGAACACGAACAGCGAGATCCCGAAGCCGAGGAACCCGCGGACGATCAGGACCTTGCGGTCGACCCGGGACAGGAACGTTCCGACCGAGATCGCTCCGAAGAAGGCGCCGGCACCCCAGGTCGCGTAGAGCCACCGGTAGGTCGCGCTGGCGGGCGAGATGTCGAGGTTCAAACGGACCACGGACGGGAACAGCCCGATGTAGACGAGACTGAAGAGCGAGAACAGGAACATCCCGATCAACAGTCGGCTGAGCACCTGGCGGTGGCGTGCGGTGTTGACGCCCGTCAGCAGCGAGCGCCAACCGCGGGCGGTGTTCCCGCTGCGGACATCGGGCATGCGGACGATGAGCAACGCGGCGATGAAGAAGAGATAGGTCGCAGCGTTCACGAGGAAGATGCTCGAGACGCTGAGGCCGGCGACGGCCAGGATCGCAGCCAGCACCGGACCGATGACCCGGGTCCCGTTGATCATCGCCGAGTTGAGACTGATCGCACCCGGGAGGTCCTGGCGATGCACGAGGAGCGGCATCGACGACTGGAAGGCCGGTGCATTGAGGGCGTTGGCGACCCCGATGCCGAGCTGCGCGATGAAGATCGTCCAGAGTGCCGTCTCGGCTGCCACGAAGTAGGCGATGGCGATCGTGAGGACGACCGAGGCGCTCTGCATCGTGAGCTGGAGCTTCTGTTTGGACACGCGGTCCGCGAGGACGCCGCCGGGGATCGAGAGCACGAGCAGTGGTCCGAGCTGCATGAACACCATGAGACCCACGAGTGCCGGGCGGCCCGTGCGGTCGTCGATGTATGCGGGCAGCGTGAAGTTCTGCATCCACGTCCCGATGTTCGACAGTGCCAGTCCGATGAAGATGATGCGGAAGCTGCGGTACGAGAACGCGGCCCGGGCGGTGCCGGGCGTTCGGCCATGATCTGGCGGGGCGTCGATCTCGGAGGGTGCGGTCATCGTCGGGTGTCGTCTGGTGGGTGGCGTCCGGGGGAGGCGGACTTGACCCGTGGGTCAAGTTAGCGCTCGCAACGGCCGGTGCCGGGGCCGCTCCAGGGATCGCCGAGTCAGCGGAACTGCCGGAAACAGGACCGGACATCGTCGACGTAGAGCTCCGGGACCTCGAACGCCGCGAAATGGCCGCCGCGGGGTTGCTCGTTCCAGTAGCGGATGTCGGTGAACGCGCCGTCCACCCAGTGGCGAACCGGCGGCACGATCTCCTCGGGATACACGGTGAACCCCGACGGGATCGTCACCGGAGCGGGTCGGGGTCCGCGGCGGAAGCTCTCCCAGTAGATCCGTGCCGACGAGGCGCCGTTGCCGTTGATCCAGTACAGCATGATGTTGTCGAGCAGTTCATCGCGGGTGAGCACGTTCTCCGGATCGCCGTCACAGTCCATCCACGCCCAGAACTTCTCGAGGATCCATGCGGCTTGCGCGGCCGGAGAGTCGACGAGGCCGTACCCGATCGACTGGGGGCGGGTCGACTGCTGTTTGGAATAGCCCGAATCCCACTGGTCGTAGTAGGCGAGGCCGTCGAGTGCACGCTGCTCCTCCGGTGTCGGCTCGCCGTCGACCTTCGGGCGTGCGCCCATCGCCAGCGTGACGTGGACCGCGGCGCAGTGGTCGACATCGATGCCACCGATCACCGTGGTGACAGCGGAGCCCCAATCGCCGCCCTGGGCGACGTATCGGGCATAGCCGAGTGTTGCCATCAGACCGGCGAACGCCGTGCCGATCTTCTGAACACCCCAACCGGTCGCGGTCGGCTTGCCGGAGAAACCGAAACCGGGAAGTGACGGCGCAACGACATGGAACGCGTCGCTGGGGTCGCCACCATGCTTCGTGGGATCGGTCAGCGGCTCGATCACCTTGTGGAACTCGACGATCGATCCGGGCCAGCCATGGGTGATCAGCAGCGGCATCGCCTCCGGATGTGGTGACCGGGCGTGGACGAAGTGCAGGCCCGGATCGGTCAGCCCGTCGACCGGCGTCGTGTACTGATCGAACCGGTTGAGGAGCGCCTCTCTCGCACGCCAGTCGTACCCGTCGGCCCAGTACTCGCACACGTCCTGGACGTAGCCGAGCGGCGTCCCCTGTGACCAGTCGTCGACGACCTCACGCTCCGGCCAGCGGGTGTTTCGGAGCCGCGCCCGCAGATCGTCGAGCAGGCCGTCGGGGACGTCGATCGTGAACGGCGTGATCTGCGACATGCCCTGACACTACGAGCCGCGCCACACCCGGCTCAGGTCGAACGAGGAGCGGGGCCGTCGCTCGGGGGCCCGGCGAAGAGCTGGGCCTTCTCCATCCAGTCGCGGGCGCTGGGGCCCGTGACGACGAGGGCGGTGTCGTCGACGTGGCGCCGCTGAGTGGTGACGAGGCAGAAGTCCAAGGCTGGACCGACGATGGACTCGGCTGCGTCCTCGGGCCCGAATCTCGAGGCGTCGCCCGACGGCAAGGTGAGGTCGACCCGCACCGGCGTCGAAGGCACGTCGAGGCCCCGATTGATGTACGTCCACCCCCGGGTGATGAAGCCGAGCTGGGCGATGTGGCGCAGCCGATCGGTGGCCTCGCGTTCGGCGCCGACGGCGTCGACGATGTCCTGGCCGTGGGCCCAGGCCTCCATCATCCGAGCCGTGAGGAACGACTTGGCGCCCATCGACGGCCCGTACCAAGCAACCCTGGTGTCGTTCTCGAGCGTCGCACCTGCCGATGCCAGTGCAGCACGGTTCTCTCGCCACGCGGCGAGCAGTTCGTCGGGCGACAAAGCTCGGTACGGGCCGAGCGTGATGTCGTCGGAGGACTCGCCTTCCGTGCCGCCCGCCGCGAAGAGCAGGTTCATCGCGTCGCTGAACCCCTCGGGGTCGACCACGGCGAGCGCCGCCGTCCCGTCGAAGTAGGTCAGATGGCCGATCTGGTCGGCCACGGTCCAACCGGGACTCGGCGTCGCGAGCTGCCACTGCGACGCATCGAGCCCGGCGACGATGTCGTCGAGGCTCTGTTGCTCAGCGAGGAGATCTGCGAGTACGTCGGATACGTCCATGGGTGCAGGTGTACCCGATCGGGTGACCCCGCTGCGCTTCGGAGCTGTCGTCAGGTCCTCCACTACGGTGATCACTCGTGACCATCGGCACCGTCATCCGCAGTCGACTCGACACCAGGTCGATCGAGTATCAGGAGAATCTTGCCGCTATGGAGCAGCTCTGGCAGGGCGTCGCTGCCGAGCTGGCATCCGTTCCCGCGATCGGTGGTCAGCGTTACGTCGATCGGCATCGCCGCCGCGGCAAGATGCTCGTCCGCGAGCGGATCGAAGCACTCCTCGATCCGGACACACCGTTCTTGGAGTTGAGCCCGCTCGCGGCCTGGGGCACGCAGGATCCCGTCGGTGTCGGGAACGCGTGCGGAATCGGCATGGTCGAGGGGGTCGAGTGCGCGATCAGCGGCTCCGACATGACCTACCGGGGCGGGTCAGCGAATCCGACCTCATGGAAGAAGGGGTCGCGGTTCTACGAGATCGCCCGTGAGAACCGGTTGCCGGTGATCACGCTCAACGAGTCGGCCGGCGCCGACCTGCCGCGACAGGCCGACCTGTTCATCCAAGGCGGCGGCAGCTTCCGTGACCTCACGCAGCTGTCGAAGCTGGGGATCCCGTCGATCACCATGGCGTTCGGGCCCAATACGGCGGGCGGCGCGTACACGCCCGGCATGAGCGACTACACCGTGTTCGTCAAGGACCGCGGCACGGCGTATCTCGGTGGTCCGCCGCTGGTGAAGATGGCGATCGACGAGATCGTCGACGAGGAGACGCTCGGCGGCGCCGAGATGCACTCGCGCACCAGCGGGCTGTCGGACTACCTCGCGGTCGACGAGATGGATGCCATCCGGATCACGCGCAGCATCGTCCGGCACCTGCGCTGGACCAAACTCGGTCCGGGAGCGACCGAGCCCGACGATCCGCCCTTGTACGACCCAGCCGAGTTGCTCGGTTGTGCATCGGCCGATGTGCGCATCCCGTTCGACATCCGCGAGGTGCTCGCCCGGCTCCTCGACGGCAGTCGGTTCGAGGAGTTCAAGCCGTTGTACGGCGACAAGTTGGTGTGTGGCTGGGGTTCGATCCACGGGTTCCCGGTCGGGCTGATCGGCAACAACGGGATCCTGTTCTCCGAGGAGGCGGCGAAGGGCGCCCAGTTCATCCAGCTCTGCAACAAGCGCGACACGCCGCTGGTGTTCCTGCACAACATCACCGGGTTCATGGTCGGCTCGAAAGCGGAGCAGGGCGGCATCATCCGCAACGGGGCCAAGATGATCAACGCGGTGTCGAATTCGACCGTTCCGCACTTCAACCTGATGGTCGGGGCCAGCTACGGCGCGGGCAACTACGGCATGGCGGGCAAGGCGTACAACCCACGGTTCATCTTCAGCTGGCCGAACCATCGGGTCGCGGTGATGGGGCCGAAACAGCTGGCCGGTGTGATGGAGATCGTCGCTCGGAACGCCGCCGCTGGGCGCGGCATCGACGTCGACGAGGAGGCGCTCGCCGCGCAGACGGCCGGTCTCGAGGCGCAGATCGAGCACGAGTCGACGGCGCTCTACTCGACGGGTCGATTGTGGGACGACGGGATCATCCATCCAGCCGACAGCAGAGCGGTGATGGGGCTGGCGTTGTCCGCAGTGCACAGCAACGTGGTGCAGGGTGCCACCGAGTACGGCGTGTGGAGGCACTGATGGCTGACACGAGCAACCGGCCGATCACGCGATTGCTGATCGCGAACCGTGGCGAGATCGCCGTGCGGATCGCCCGGACGGCACATCGCCTCGGCATCGGCACCGTCGGCGTGTACTCCGAGCCCGACGCCAACGCGCTGCACGTCGACTCCGTTGACGTGGCGATCGCGCTCGGGGGATCGACTCCCGCCGAGTCATACCTCCGAGGCGATGCAATCATCGACGCTGCCTTGGCGACCGGTGCCGACGCCATCCATCCGGGATACGGCTTCTTGGCCGAGAACGCCGCGTTCGCGCAGGACGTCATCGATGCGGGCCTGATCTGGGTCGGGCCGACGCCCGAACAGGTGACGCTCCTGGGAGACAAGGTGGCGGCGAAGCGTGCCGCGCTCGAAGCAGGTGTTCCGACGACGTCCATGATCGACGTCGTCGACGGTCGCGTCGCCGACGGTGCGACCGTCACGTATCCGGCTCTCGTCAAGGCGGCTGCGGGTGGTGGCGGCCGAGGAATGCGGGTGATTCGGAGTGCCGACGAACTCGACGATGCCGTCGCAGCGGCGTCACGCGAAGCGCTCTCGGCCTTCGGTGACGGCGCGGTCTTCATCGAGCCGTTCCTCGAACGCGGCCGGCACGTCGAGGTGCAGATCATGGGCGACCGTCACGGCAACGTGGTGCACCTGGGCGAGCGGGAGTGCTCGATCCAGCGGCGCAATCAGAAGATCGTCGAAGAGTCGCCGTCGGCGGGCATCACCGAGGAGATCCGTTCAGCGTTGTGCACGGGTGCAGTCGCGCTTGCTCGCCATGTCGGCTACGAAGGTGCCGGCACGGTGGAGTTCATGGTCGGTGTCGACGAGACGATCACCTTTCTCGAGGTCAACACGCGTCTCCAGGTCGAGCACCCGGTGACCGAAGCGGTCACCGGGCTCGACCTCGTCGAACTCCAACTGACCGTCGCGGCCGGCGAGGTCTTGTCGATCACCCAGGACGATGTGCGCACCGATGGCCATGCGATCGAGGTGCGTGTCGTCGCCGAAGACCCGGCCGCTGGATGGATGCCGTCGACCGGCCGGATCGGTCGGTTCTCGATCGGTGCGCCGTCCGATCAGGCCGACGGAGATCACGACCGCGTACGCGTCGACACCGGCGTGCGCGACGGCGCGGAGATCTCGTCCGACTACGACTCGCTCGTCGCCAAGGTGATCGCTCACGCTCCGACGCGCGCCGGAGCTGCCCGGCAGCTCGCCCGGGCGTTACGGAGTTCGCAGATCACGGGCATCCGGACGAACGTCGATTCGTTGGTCGCCATCTGTGGCGAGGCGGACTTCCTCGCGGCAGCCACTCCGACGGCATACCTCGACGAGCACCCGGATGTGCTCGCGGCGATCGGGCCCCAAGGTCCGGATCGCGTCGCCTTGCTGCTCGGCGCCGTCTTCGCTCTCGAGGCCGAACACCGAGCGGCTGGTGGTGCGACTCGCTTCGCCCCGTCTGGATGGCGCAATCTCCGCACCCAAGGTCAGAGGCAGGTGTGGCTCGAGGCGACGGGCGAGCAGCTCCACGTCGAGTACGAGATACAGACGAACTGGGGTGCCGGCCGTGCACAGGCCCGGACGGCGTCCGTCCGGCTCGGTCCGTGGCCGGAGCCCGACGAGACGGGTGCCCTGACGCCCGACGAGCGAACCGCGTTGTCCGTCCGGGTGCTCGATCAGACGAGTGACGGTCTGGCAATCGAGGTCGCCGGTCGCCGGTGGGTGGTCCGTACCGAGGTCGTCCACCAGACGCTCGGACTCGACGATGACGGCATCGGTGCTGTGACCGTCCACGTCCGCAGCGCGGCCGGTGCGCTGTCACTGGTGAAGGCTCCTCGGTTCCGGTTGCACGATGCGGAGGCCGCGGGTGGTGGCCCGATCAGCCCGCTCCCCGGCACCGTGATCGCCGTGCACGTTGCTGCCGGCGACGCGGTGAGCGACGGTCAGTTGCTGATGCTGGTGGAGGCGATGAAGATGGAACACAAGATCGTCGCCGTCGGCGGTGCCACGGTCACCGAGGTCAGGTTCGCGGTCGGCGACCGCGTCGACCAGGGCGATCTCCTCGTCGCTCTCGATCACACCGAGGAGATGTGACGATGGTGGACACGAACGACGCACGCGATCCGATCCGCATCGCGAACTGCTCCGGGTTCTTCGGCGACCGACCGAGCGGCGCAGTGGAGATGGTCGAGGGCGGCCCGATCGACGTGTTGACCGGCGACTGGCTCGCCGAGCTGACGATGCTGATCCTGAGTCGCATCCGCGCCAAGAGGCCTCGCGGTGGATATGCCCGCACGTTCGTTGCCCAGATGGAACAGGTGATGGGGACCTGTCTCGACAAGGGCATCAGAGTGGTGTCGAACGCCGGAGGACTCGACCCGGACGGTTGTGCTGAGGCGGTCGCGGACGTGGCCGACAGACTCGGGCTCTCGCCGACGATTGCCTATGTCGACGGCGACGACCTGATGTCGCGAGTGGTCGAGCTCGCCGAGTCCGGTGCACTCACCCCGTTCGGCGCGGCGACCGACCTCGGTGATCCGACGAGATTTCTCACCGCGAACGCCTACCTCGGCTGCTTCGGCATCGTCGACGCACTCTCCAAGGGCGCCGACATCGTGATCACCGGCCGAGTGACCGACGCAGCGGTCACGTGTGGCCCTGCGGCGTGGCACCACGGCTGGCAACGTGACGACCTCGACCAGCTCGCCGGCGGCGTCGTGGCCGGGCACATCATCGAGTGCAGCGCACAGGCGACCGGGGGCAACTACTCGTTCTTCCACGAGATCGAAGGCCGTGACGAAGTGGGCGGTCGGGCGAGGTTCGGGTTCCCGTGGGCCGAGGTCGCGGCCGACGGCTCCTGTGTGATCGGCAAACACGACGGAACCGGCGGCGTGGTCAACGTCGAGACCGTGACGTCGCAGTTGCTCTACGAGATCGGTGGGCCGGAGTATCTCGGCCCCGACGTGACGGCGCGCTTCGACACGATCCAGATCGAGCAGGTGGAGCGCGATCGGGTGCGGGTCTTCGGCGTGAAGGGTGAGCCGCCTCCGGCGACGCTGAAGGTCGCGATGAACGAACTCGGTGGGTATCGCAACTCGTTCACGGTGGCGCTGACCGGCCTCGACGTCGACGCCAAGGCGGAGTTCGCTCAGGCGACGTTCTGGGATGCCTGTCCATTTGGCCCCGACGACTTCGACGACTTCGAGAGCCGGGTGGTCCACACCGAGAAACACGACCCGGCAACGCAGGAGGAAGCCACAGCGATGTGGCGCGTGACGGTCAAGGATGCTGACGAGCGCAAGGTCGGCCGGGCCTTCTCCGACGCGATGGTGCACACCGTTCTCGCTGGCATCCCAGGAATGTACGGCCTCGGTGGCGGCCCAGGGGCGGGCTCACCGTTCGGCGTCTACCGTCCCGCCACGGTCCCTGCTGACCTCGTCCCCCAGTACGTTCACGTCAACGGCACGACCACTCAGATCGACTCCGGTTCCGCGAGCCCAGGGCTCGCGGAACCATCACCCCAGACTTCCGCGAGCCCAGGGCTCGCGGAACTCTGGGGTGGGTCGTTGGTGGAGCTGGCGCTCGGGGCGTTCGTCGGGACGCGGTCGGGGGACAAGGGGGGCGATGCCAACCTCGGGGTGTACGCACGCACCGACGCGGGGTGGGCGTGGCTCGACACCGAATTGACTGTCGACCGGCTGAAGGAGTTGTTGCCCGAGACCGCCGAGATGAGCATCGTTCGTCATCGATTCCCGAACCTTCGGTCACTCAACTTCGTCGTTCGCGGACTCCTCCAAGAGGGCGTCGCGGCCTCGACGCGGCAGGACGCCCAGGCCAAGGCGCTGGGGGAGTGGCTGCGGGCACGGGTGGTCGCCGTGCCGGAGTCGGTGCTCAGCTGAACGTCCAACGTGGCGGGCGGCTCGAGCTTGCGCTGCGGGCTCGACGAAACTCATGGTTGGCGGGCACCGTCGAACGATCACACTGCGGTCATGGCCATCGAGGTGCGCACGGCGTCCGCTGATGACGCCGCACCGTTTGCGGAGTTCCACGGGGTGGCGCCGCCGCCTCGTCGACGGGTATCGCCCCGACGGCTGGGACCAGGACGACCTGGTGTTCGCGGCGGTGCTGGACGAGTGGGTCGTCGGATTCGGGCACATCGGTCTCGAGAATCCCGACGACCACGGCAACCGCTCGCGCGGCGAGCTCATGCGACGCTGATCACGTCGGTGGGAAGACTCGTGCTGCCAACCGTTCGAGGAGCGGGCGCTGCCCCGCGACGATCTTGGTGTGGGCGGTCGGGAGCTCGAACCAGGCAGCGCGATCGATCTCGGGGAACGCCTGCAGTGTTCCGGACTTCGGCGGCCACTCGAGCTCGAAGGTGTTGCTGACCTGCTGCGTCGCGTCGAGGTCGCCCTCGACGGCCCACGCGCGGACGACCTTGCCGCCGGACTGACGCACCTCGCCGAGATCGATGAACTGAGTCGCCGGGACGGGTGTGCCGATCTCTTCCAGGAACTCGCGCTGCGCGACCTCCAACGGGTCCTCGTCCGTTCCGGATTCGCCCTTGGGGATCGACCACGCTCCGGCGTCCTTGCGGGCCCAGAAGGGCCCACCCATGTGACCGAGCAGCACCTCGACGCCGCGAACCGTGGATCGATACAACACGATTCCGGCCGATGCGTTCCTCACGGTGTCAGACACCGGGTGTCACGGTTGTGCTGATGTCGAGAAGCCGAAGGACCACGCGATCCTCCGCCGCCGATGCGCCGAGATCGACCTCGGCGGTGATGCGCCATTCGTTGGTGTCGTCGGGGTCGCGCAGGGTCTGCACCACGCGACCGGTTGACTGGTCGAAGCTGAACCGTTCGGCCGAGCGGGCGCCGCCGTCGGTCAGGATCTCGTCGAATTCATCCCAGAACGGGGCGATCGCAGCGATCACGTCTTCGCCCGAGGGCCATCGCTCGCGGTCGGCGTCGATGACGATCTCCTCGTGTCCGCGCCGCCGAGCGAGGCGCTGCACCCAGTCGAACGCCCGGTTGCGGACCATCACGCGGAACGCCCGGGGCTCATCGACGATCGTTCGCTCGCTGGACGGCAGCGTCGGACGGATTGCCGCGGCCGGGTCAGCCTCGTCGGGATGCAGCAGGCGTTCCCACTCGTCGATCAGGCTGGAGTCGACCTGGCGGACCAGCGCGCCGAGCCAGGCGGTCAAGTCGTCGAAATCGGGCGTCCGCAGGTCGTCGGGCACGTTCTGGCCGAGACCCTTGTACACATCGGACAGGTAGCGCAGCACGACGCCCTCCGACC
>Ga0316190_10001407_pt1 | contig 17349 bp, 10 predicted proteins | sample Eddworburrow2_MG_FD_204929 | JGI IMG/M metagenome (GOLD analysis project Ga0316190, IMG submission 204929) | Coastal sediment microbial communities from Maine, United States - Eddy worm burrow 2 | ecosystem: Environmental > Aquatic > Marine > Coastal > Sediment | place: USA: Maine | collected... | reverse complement strand
CTTCAATTATAAATATGATTATCGTGAAGAGTGGTTGCGCTTTACACAGACTCTTGCAGAAGATGACAGCGACATACCACTGCGCACCATTCGGGCCATTGCTACTTTGGTTAACAGCCCAGGAGGGGGTTTATGGATAGAACAGGAAAATCGAGGATATGAGTGCCTCGCATACTGGAATATGCCAGAGTCAGGAATGGATTCAGCCCCTGCAGCAAAGTTGGCTGAATTTCTAGGGCAATCACAATGGGTTATTGATATCCCAGAATATCGAACTGATGAAGACGTTTACGAAGGTCTGGAATTACCTACATGGATAGACTCTGTTCCTGATGCCTGGCTTCTTATTCCCCTCCTCTTTAAGGGAAAGAATATCGGTTTCATACTCCTTACGAAATCCGACGTACAGCATACGATTAACTGGGAAGATAGAGACTTACTAAAAACAGCCGGGCAGCAGGCGGCTATTCAGATTGCCCAGTATCAAGCCGATCTTGCACTTGTACAAGCCCGTCAATTCGAAGCATTCAACCGATTATCCGCCTATGTTATCCACGATCTAAAAAATATCCTGGCGCAACAATCCTTGATTGTATCCAACGCAGAAAGACATAAACATAAACCAGAATTTGTGGACGATGTAATCAGCACCGTCAACAACTCCGTTGGCAGAATGAAGCGCCTTATGGAACAGATGCAAAGTGGCATGCGAGGTGAAAATCATAGCAATCTAAATCTTAATGATATTCTCGCTGAGGTCGTGACACATCATTCTGTACAGCTGCCAATGCCAACAATTGAATGTGACGAAACAGATATAGTGGTCAAAGCAGACAGGGGCCAATTGGTTACAGTATTCGGGCATATTATTCAAAATGCCCAAGAGGCAACAGGTAAGGATGGTTATGTTGTAGTGCGATTGACTAATAACCCAAGCCAAGCGATCATCGAGATTGAGGATGATGGCCCTGGCATGGACCGAGACTTTATCCGGAACAGATTGTTCCGCCCTTTTGACTCAACAAAGGGCTTAACAGGGATGGGTATCGGACTATTTGAAAGCAGGGAATTTGTCCGGGTCATGGGCGGTAATATCTCAGTCACCAGCACACCAGGCCATGGGGCAACTTTTTGCATCACATTGCCCCGCGTTGAACCCAGCAAAGCCTTTGCATAATATATTGTTTACTAAGGATAATTAATGGCTGACGTAAATAAACGCCTGCTTGTTGTTGAGGACGATATTGGGCTTCAGAGCCAGTTAAAGTGGTGCTTCGATGACCAGGAAGTGGTGATCGCCGGTGATAGATCAGAGGCCATCGCGCACTTACGCCGTTATGAACCTGCGGTGGTTTTACTCGACCTAGGTCTACCACCTGACCCAGGCGGTGCAACTGAGGGTATCGCAACACTAGAAGAAATTCTAACAATAGCGCCAAGAACCAAGGTTATTGTGGTCACTGGCAACGATGAGCATGATAACGCTGTTAAATGTATCGGGATTGGTGCGTATGACTTCTACCAAAAACCGATAGACCCAACTACCCTTGCGCTGGTAGTGGAGCGGGCCTATCGCGTTTACAACCTTGAGCTCGAGAATAATAAACTGCTTCAAGGACAGCATAAATCTCCTTTGGAAGGAATTATTGCGACAAGCCCACAGATGCTCAAGGCATGCCGGACGGTAGAAAAAGTCGCCCCCTCAGATATAACAACCCTACTATATGGTGAAAGTGGCACGGGCAAAGAGCTTTTTGCACGAGCGCTTCATGAATTAAGCCCCAGGGCAAACCAGAAAATGGTTTCAATTAACTGTGCGGCTATCCCCGCTAATTTGCTGGAGAGTGAGCTTTTTGGCTATGAAAAAGGCGCCTTTACAGGGGCAGCCAAACAAACGCGTGGAAAAATAGAATACGCCGATGGCGGTACACTCTTTCTCGATGAGATTGGTGACCTGCCAATAGAACTGCAACCCAAACTGTTACGGTTCTTTCAGGAGCGCTCCTTTGAACGCATTGGGGGCCGACAAGAAATATCAGTCGATATTCGCATCATCTGTGCCACCCACAAGGACCTAAAAACCTTGATTACAGAGGGCGGTTTTCGTGAAGACCTGTATTACAGAATTAGTGAAATAACCATACCAATCCCACCTCTTCGTGAGCGAGACGGAGACACCTTGGTACTGGCAAAAACATTTATCGACCGTTTTAATAAAGAGCTAGGGAGGTCATTACGAGGCTTCACAGAAAGTGCAATAGCAGCGATCGAGCAACATGCTTGGCCAGGAAATGTTCGTGAGATAGAGAGTCGCCTCAAGAGGGCAGTTATTTTGGCCGACGGTAATTACATTACGCCTGAAGACCTTGAATTATCCGATAGCCTGGCAGAGCCTATCCCCTTTAACCTTAAGCAAGTTCGGGAAGATGCGGAACGCAAAGCCATAACGCGCGCGCTAAGCTATAGTGATGACAATATATCAAAGGCGGCAAATCTGCTTGGTATCACCCGCCCCACCCTCTACAGTATTATGGCAAAGTACGATATCAAGCAGTAGGCACTGGCTAGCCATAGCCAGATGCTGTAGTGAAATAACAGCGGGATCGGATTAGCTAGCGCTAATTACCTAGCACCTCTACCAAATAGTACAACCTCAACGGTCTGCATTAGCACGGATATATCGAGCAAAAGGGTGTGGTTCTTCACGTAATAGAGGTCATACTGTAGCTTTTCCACAGAGTCTTTGTGTGAAGAACCGTAGGTATAACAGGTTTGCGCCCAACCCGTTATCCCTGGTTTAACACGGTGACGCTCGCCATAAAAGGGGATTAATCCTGACAGCTCCTTAACAAACTCCGGTCTTTCTGGACGCGGTCCCACCAAGCTCATATCCCCAAACAGCACATTAATAACCTGCGGAACTTCGTCAATCCGGTACTTTCGAATAACAGAGCCTACACGAGTGATTCTCGCATCATTTTTTACTGCCCATTGTGCTTTGCCGTCTTTCTCGGCATCTGTCACCATACTGCGAAATTTAAGTACATTAAAGGTTGTGCCACCCTCACCCACCCGCTCTTGACTATAGAATATAGGGCCACCGCAGCCATTCTCTAGCCAAATGGCAAGTGCGGTAATTACACAGATAGGCAGTGTAACAACCAATATGATAGAGCTTGCGATAATATCGAATAGACGCTTTGACAGTGTGCGAAAATAATGGAGGCGAAAGCCATCCGAATGAATAAACCAGTTAGGTGAGACCAAATCCACCCGGATATTACCCGCCTCTCGCTCGAAAAAGTCCAAGACCTCCGTGACCTCAATTCCACTCATCCGGCAATCCAAGAGGTCATCCATAGGAAGTTGCTGTCGTCGATCATCCAATGCCACGACAATCTCATCGAGATTGTTCTCCTTGGCATAGTCACAGATGCTTGATTGGACCGTAAGTAACCGATTTTCTAGTACCTGAGGAATCCCATTGCCAGCCACGGGGAGGAAACCCGCCACCTCAAAACCACGGCAATCTGATTTTCTGCGTAACTCTGCAATGGTATTTGCTTTTTCATCAGCACCAAGAACCAGCACCCTTCGCTTTAAGGCCTTACCGTCGATGAACTGATAAAAAACAGCCCGCAATATGGCTATTGCAAAAAAGGCCAGCACGACCACCCATTTCAACTCTTCTTCATGGCCCAAAAAGAGTATGGGAAATGCCTTATGGATTAACAGGATTGCAGCGATACTGACCAGGTAGGCGACTACTAGGCGCACTAAAATACCAGCAAACCGCTCCCTTTGGCGTGAATAATAAAGATTCATCACCGACATGCTCAGTGTAAAAATCAATGATATCAGTAGGATATTGTGCCAAATCTGGACAAAAGGATTCGCACCACTGGTTGCTATACCTAACTGGGCAGCCACCATATAGCCGATCCCGAGGAAAACTGAGGCTTCGACCAGTGCCAACAAAATAAAAATTGAATGGACAAAATGCCCAAAAATCCGGATTTTTCCCTTGGGAAATCCGATTCGCGGATTGCTCTTTTTCAAGACTCTGTCAGGATTCCCTTTTTGTATCGCACTATCAGTACGCAGTTCTTCTTTATTATTAAGACTGAGATCCAGTTTCAAATCCATTGCCCTAACTCCTGTTCGGATTCCACATTGAACCCAGCTTCAGCCCAGGATACCGGGGTGTTTGCGGATTCAATATTCACACGGGAACCTACCCGCAGATGTTGTTTTTCTTAAGTGCTGAACGAGGAGCTGATTAGTGAGAACCAGGGATCATGCCACTCCAAATGCCCAATCGCTCTGCTCAATACTACTTTTGTTATCCATCGGATTGACGGACTGCATATTCTGTTCAAAGAAGACGAACGATGCAAGTCATAACCTTATATCATCCAGTAATATAGTCGTTTAATTCCTCAAGGACACCAGCAACTGCATATCCCTCCCACTCAAAATAGTTATATCATATTGAAATTACTGGATTATTAATCGTTTGATGGGGAAAGAACTGCTCAGCGATAAAAATTGAAGTTCCCTGATACCATCACCTTTTCCATTATTTGCCCGGAGAGAAATTCGGTAAAATCATCACATTATCGGGTGCTGCTACCAGCGATCTACATACCAGGCACCCTCCCCTCTCCTCAATCCCTGGTAATAGCCCTTCAGAATCTACGCCAGAAAACCTGCTAGCCTGGATCTCCCCCAAGGATGCAAAACCTTCTCCATGCCCCCCTATATAGTGGCTTGGCCACATGCTAGCTCTGGGCATTCCGGCAAAGGAGCATGGATACATGGAATCGCAGACTGGCTGCTTTTATTCACAACGGGAAGTTACGGCATTTTCGATAAGATATATGAACTCAGCATACCAAGCCGCTTTGCTTCAATTACCGATATTCTACTTAACGCGCTTGGGGCATCCATAATTATTACAATAGCAACCCTATGTTTAGAATTTAGGGGAAAAACTCCATCTGATACATAATCCATACTGTTTATTCACTTTAATATGCCAGATCCTCTTGCGGTAAGATGTAGCAAGATTGCATTGGCAAGACAGCAGCAAATAATTAACCTAATAGGTTTTGATTGTGAGTATCAGTCGTAGGTTGATTAAAAAAACGTATCATGCGGTCTCCATACTCCAAATCACCTGCTGATTGTTTCATTTCAAGAAAACATCTAACTTCAGATTCTCTCACTTGAGCGGATTTGGCTATTTGTTGTGGGCCTATTTTTGCAACTCGGCTTTTAGTGGTGCTTTCGAGTTTTGCAGAATCCCAAATTCGATTCAGTTCAAACTGTACACGGCCATTTCGCGGGCCGTATTTTTGCACCAACGCTAAATCATCTGTTTCTCTTAAGCGTTTAGAAAAATGAGCTAATATTTCCAAAAGATTATCAGCATTCCTGTTAACGACTTCTAGTAAAGTTACACTATCAATTGAAATTAACTCTGCAGAAGTAATAGCTGTTGCAGTCGCCGACCTTCCCTGTTGATCAAAAAGCGCCAACTCGCCAAATAAAGCACCTTTTGACAGATTCGCCAATATCATCTCATTCCCTTCCGGATCTTTTCTAGAAACAGATATCCAGCCATCATCTACAACGTAGGCATTGTCTGCAATATTTCCCTGTGAAAATAAAATCTCATCTGCACTAAGAAGCAATCTTTCAAACTGATCGCAAAAGCTATCAAGCCAAAAATATCCCACTTTATCGATAATATGACCAAATGCCCAATCAAAGATTTTATTAAATGGGGCCAGTATAGGTACTAAAGAATCTCCTATTTCATCTTTCCACTTTGGCTCATCAATCGCTTCAAAACCGATTCTACCGTAAAGGGAAAGGGTCTCACTACTGATAGAGCCAATAACATGAGTAGTTCCCCAACTCCGCATAACTCCAGCTGCCATTTTGAACAATGCAAATATTACATTGCGCTTACGTCGCCAATCCTTATGAATCACCAACATACTACCACTCACCAGAGTTATCTCCGGCTTGTTTCTATCTCCAGACCGTGTGCTAAGTTTTTTTCGCACCGCTGAAAAATCATAGCTCTCTTCAGCCGGTAGACCAATTTCAGAATCCCTATTAATCCGCATAGCTGCGACAGCCACGCCGCCATCATATGCAACTATATTGGCAACACCAGGAACAGAATCGAATCGATCTACCAAACGTTGGTGATCTAAATTTTGAGATGAAAACTTACCTCGTTCACCTACATAAACCTCATAACGAAGTTTATATATATCATCAAATTCTTTTGCGTCACGAGCTACTTTAAGTTTAATCGCCATAGAGAGCTCCCCATCAGGCACGCTTCATATTCGCAAGTATCATAGCTAGATTTAAAGCATTCCATAAAATGGATTTTGTCCAATTATTCATCACAAGAATCCTTTAAACACACAATTACTATATACCGTACTACATTCGGCATTTGGCGGTTGTGATTTAATGCTCAATACTCCATCCATGGGTGATTGTAATATCAATAATTCTAATTGAGGAATTGTAATACTTTAGACGCGGCAAGTCACTGCTATACAACAAAATTGGAGATTATTACGGCCCCTGATAGTTAACTAATCTAGTCAACAATAAGCACGTAAAACAGGCAGCAGAGAGAGGATATAATGCCGCAAATCATCCGGCTTTATCCTCAGAAAAGCTAGGGATGATTACTGATTTCTGTGATCGTGAAATTGCCTTCTAAAGCCATTGTTCCACTACGACCTCAGGATGATCATGGAAACCATTATTAATAGGTAAGCAGCGATATCGCAATCAGCGCATTCTGGTCATAACCCTACTACTTGTTCGAGCCGAAGGCCTGTATGCAGAAATCAATCTTAGGTTGATAGACAGCTGAAATAGCGACCGATAGATGGAATAGGTGGGCCAGAGAATATGCCTAAACATTATGGAAATAATAACAGAATGGCATATTATGGCCCGTCACCTCACAACAAGATATCGCATCCTAATTGAGGATCGTGAAATGTAATAATTACTGACACGGATTGCAGGAAAGCTGGAAATTTTGCGTAAATCGCCCATGGCGTAGGCACTGCAAGCCTCGAAGCCTTAATCGCACTCCCGCGCGCGTTGAATGATACAAACATGCTGTCACTGCAACTACTACATAGAGAGTTACATCGTATCCAAGAGTTTTTGAGCCTCATCCTTTTCTGGAAAGGTCTCATATTGCTCCAGTAGCTTTGTCAGTTCCTGACGCGCACTTGTTGAATTTCCGGATTTATTTAGGATCTCGGCCCTATGATAGCGTATGGTTGGATTATTCGGGCTCCTATCAATCGCCTTATCAATCACCCGCGCTGCCTGCTCCAAATCACCTTTACTAAGCAGCACCATCGCCAGTGTGTCCTTTAACTCACCAGATTGGGGAGCAAGGGCAACTGCCTCTTGTGCGTAGGGCAATGCCTCTGTCGGGTTTGTATCACGTAGTAGCCACGCAAGGTTATTGAGAGCCACCGTATTCTTAGGCAATAGTTTAATGACCTCTTTAAACTCTTCGATTGCCTCTGCATTTTGCCCTAATAGGAGATAACGATTGGCTAATTCAAACCGGGTGATTCCATCATCGGGATGCTCATTCACCCAGTCCGCCAACCGCTTCACCACGCTTTCCCGCTCACCCGCGTTCCATTGCGCACTGGTCAATCTTATGAGGTGAATGTTATTCCTCGCCTTATTAAAAGCCTCCTGATAAAGCGTAATCGCACCACTACTGTCCCCCATCACTTCATGGAGGCCACCTTCCAGCACCAGGATATCTGCGCGATTATCCGTTTGCTCCTTAAGTATCTTGATATGCTGGCCAGCACTTTCTGTCTCTTTGCTGCGCAGCATGATTTCAACCAATCCCTTCCGCGCATCAATGTGATTAGAATCCAACTCCAGCGTCTTCTTCAGTGCACCACGATAGCCTTCATTATCACCAAGCGCCGCGTTTACCCGGGCAAGGGAATAGTGGGCAATCGGGTTACTGGAATCCAATTCAATAAAGCGGTCTAACGTTAGCTTTGCTGCAGTATAGTCCTTGCTTTTAATCTGTCCCTCAGTCAAGAGGGCTAATAACGGTAGGCTTTTGGGATATTTTTCAGCCATCCCTGATAGGAGACCAAACGCCTTATCCGTCCTTTCTTCTCTAAGGTAGGCACGGCCGAGAATTAGCCTAGGCTGCAATGCCTCAGGATTATGGCTTATCGCTGTCTCCAGGGCATGCTTCATGGCCTCAGTATTCTCCTGAGCCACCTCTACCGAGGCTAAATTGATAAGCGTTTTTAGATCACCTGGATGTTTTTCCAACGCATTGAGATAATATCCTTTCGCTTTGTCCAACTGCTTCGCCTGTAGAGCAATTGCAGCCAACCCACTGTTTGCTGAGGTGTTGCCCGGATCCAATTCAAGCACCCGTAGGAACACACGACTTGCGTTTTCGGGTTCGCCCCTGGCCATATAGACCATTCCCAGCAGAAGGGGCGCAGTAGCCTCATCTGGACTACGTTTCTGATACGCGATCGCTGCCTCCAAGGCATCATCATAGGCCTTATTTTTGAGATGAGTCAGGATGAGTTTGATCGAGGCCTGATTAAACTCCGGGTCCAATTCTATCGCTGTTTTCAACTCCGTGATCGCAGCCTCTTTTTCGCCATACCTAAGCAGGCCCAGTCCCAAATCAACCCTAGAAGGAGCTGACTCTGGCTGAATGCTTACCACCTTCTGGAGGGCGTCCACGCCCTCTGATACTTTATCTTGGGCCAATAGCGCATTGGCCAAAAGTGCAAGTGCCAATACATCCATCTCATCTTCCTCCACTACAGATCTTGCAAGTTTTTCCGCCTCAACAAAATTCCGGTTGTTCAATTTTATTGAGCCAAGTGCTTGTTTTGCGCGATTGTCGCCAGGGTTATTCGCAACATAGCGGGTAAGATATCCTTCCGCAGCCACGTGATTACCCTGCATATAGTGAGCCATCCCCGCGTAGAGGATGGCCTGCCAATGATCATCTTGAAATTTAAGAACATTCTCAAAAGCAGTCTGAGCATCCTTATATGCTTTTTTACCAAAATGTATCAATCCCTGTACATAATCGATACCGGGGTGTTCCTTGATTGTTTTTCTTAACTGATCAATATCATGCTGGGCCTGATCCAGCCTTTTCTGACCGATGCGGACTATCCCCCGATTGAGCAATTCACCGTAATGTACAGTCTTGTTTTCGATCGCTTTCGTATACGCGGCTTCTGCCTGCTCAAGATTCCCTTCAAATCGCTCAATATCACCAAGAAAGCTCCAGGCATCACCATACTGGGCATCAATTTGAAAAACCTTTTCTAATAATTGACGAGAGTCATCGGGCTTACCCTCGACAGCAAGCAATCGTGCTTTTCCAAACAAAGCATATGTGGAGTTTTCATCTATTCCAATTGCTGCCTGGATTGACTGGCGGGCCACCTCCTTCTGATCCAATGCCAAAAACGCCAATCCTCGAGTCACATACAAGTCTAGCTTATTGTTTAAATTGAATTTTTCATGATGCTTCAGCTCCAACACACCCTGAAAATCTTGTTGCAATAAAAGCGCCCTGGCTAATATAGGGAGAACATCTTGCTCTTCAATCCCATGCTCCAATGCCAGCCTCAGCTCCTTGTCCGCAGCTTGGCCATCCCCTATTTCCAAATAAAGGCTACCCAAAGTTTGGCGGGCTTCGGCATTCTTCGGGCTTCCTTGGAGCACCGTTTTCAGGTCGATCACGGCTGCCTTTAGATCTCCTTTTTCACGATTAACTTCCGCGCGGGAAATCAACTGCTCATCTGACAAACCAGCCCCACCATCACACCCGGCAAGTAACACTAGACATATCAAAGAGCTAGAAAATATTTGCGAGAATCTCACCATCAATACAATCCTTTAGTTCACTATCAAATGAGCCGTTTACTAAATTTCTGCTGGAAAAAGATAATGTATAGAAAAACACCTGTCCAAACCACCCATTCATTAAAGATATTGACAATTGCTTTCCACCCGAGCAGTTATGGTTTTTTTCTAGTCACAAGTAAACTACAGTCGTCACCGATTATGCACGCCCACAAAAAAAGCCTTATCCCAATATGGGATAAGGCTCTAAGATTTAGCTTATTTTCTTGTGTTTTTTTCAGGCGCTTATTTTGCGGCGCCTAGCGGCACCGATGCCAAACAGCCCCAGGCCGAGCAGTGCAAGCGTGGCAGGCTCAGGTACCAATTTCGCATTGGCATCTGATGCCTGATCGATCGTCAACTGATACTGATGGCCGGCAATCATGGCAAAGGTTCCGCTGTCAGCCCACCCATTACGCTCTAGTTCAATATCTTGTCCCGGGACCGTAGCAGAGCGGCCTGTATTAAGCGCGCTCGGAGAATGATTCAGGGTCTCAGAATAATTATCCGTGATATCCAGGATATTAATACTGAAGCTTGTGGATGCATTGGCCTGAAGCCCCAATTCATCAGCGGTTAGCAAGGCTCTGATGTATTGATCAAACGAATACTCAAATCTGACCGTAATATCAGCCAGTGCGATAAAGTTGATCGTGCCTTGAACACCGATATTGTTACCGCTTGCGCTGCCCTCGGCATCAGCAGCTTCCAGCGAAACCTCTGCCAATGTCTGCGCCTGGGCATCCGGCACTCCACCAGGAGGAAAGTCCACCGATGCCCCAGTCAGCAGTGCATCGCCCAACGCATAGGTAGCAGGGGCAACATTTGGCTGGGTGATGTAACTAAAGCTGTTCTCGGCATAGGAGCAGGCTCCCACGCAGGAGTAATCTACATCCAGTCCGGTGGGAGCGGCTGCTGCACTATTTGTTGCGTTGTCGGTTACACCGTTCAGCTCAGCGTTGGTATCACCATCATTGGTCACTGTCCCAGAAAATGAAATATCTGTACCTACCAGGAGCTTCGTGTCGTTAGAATCATTAACGAACGCAAAGTCATAGATATTGAGGTAAGAGGTTGCAACAGCGTCGGCCTGCGCCGTACTCACCGCGCCAGCCAGTAGGCCTGCAGCGAGTAGCGAGGATACTAGTCCTTTCTTCATGTCTTGAGTTCTCCAGTAGTTTGACATCATGATTCAATATAATGCACACATCGTGCCATAATTTATTATTCATTAAGTATCAATAAGATAGGGATTTTAAAACACCCATTCACTTCTCAAGCCGCCTTTTATTGTAAAAAATCCTGACAGCGGCGCAAAAACGCTTCTCCATTTTTTACACACAATTCCGCATGTGTCTTTAAATCCTAAACACCATATATGATTATTTATTACTAATCAGCAAGTTAGCACCTGCTTCATACCTTCCTGGAGACAAGCATGCGTTAGGGTCTAGTGCATTTTTAACCGCTTCGATAAATCTCACATGCCCCATTTCGGGCTCCGGCAGCTTCCCCATCGACTGAATCCCCAACCGATAGGGGTAATAACCAGCGACTGTCAGAAAATTTAACAGTTCATCGTGGCACTGCTGCGCACGCTCATCCTCCCCCTGAATTTCCCGATCATAGGAGATGCTGATGACACAATCCATGGCCCGCTCGGTAATGAGGGTAATGGATACCGCCGGCTCAAACCCATATTTTGTAAGCGTTTTTTCTACCATCCTCCAGATCTCCAACGCACATTCACCCTTTGTTGGCGCAACCGGCGCCAACCACAACAGACCACAGCGATCCCTATCCGGATCCATCTGCTGCGACACTTCTGCCTTTTTGCGCCAATAGGTGCTGGGAATCATCTCATCCGTCGGCACCCCCTTGGTCAAGCCAAAAACCGGCTTCAGGATCTTGAGCATTTCCGGAAGATTAATGCCCGTCAGGCGGTAATACGGCCTCTGGATCTTCTCGACAATCCCCATGGATCGCTCATCCAGGAAACGAAGCTTTTTCACCCTACTCTTCAACTGCCGCTTGATGCGCTTGCGTGCGGAGGCAACCTCTTGGCGTGTACCATAGAGGGCGCCTGAGGCATTCCAGGCGCCAAAATCCCACGCCTTTGCATACCCTGCCAAAACCTCCTGCTTGAGGGGTGTACTACCCCCCATCCTCTCCCAAGGGTAGCGCTGAATGGAGGAGAGCACCTTGTAGTCATTACCGATATGCATAGCACTGCGAAGGGTGCTATCCAGACGCAGAGGTCGCAGCAGATCGATCACCTCTGAGATTTGCTCATACCGCTCTACGCTGAAGAAAAATTTCTGGAAATACTCTGGCGCAGGCATGAGCCACACCGTAGCGTTGGTAACAATACCGAGATTGGACTGGGTAAATAGCCCATCCAAGCAGGGACCAACACCCCAGCGATAAACACCCGCCGCCTTGGCGTTGGGAAAGCGCCCAAAACCGGTGTGCAGAAGGTCTCCATTGGGAAGAACCACCTCCATGCCACCCACATTGGCAAAGTGATCCCCATAGGGGGTATGCCCAAAACCTCGCTCAACAATGTTCCCAATAATGCTGTGGCTGGTAAAGGAACCTGTGGCATCCATCCACAAACGAGAGCCATTTTCCTGCAGAAAGTCATAGAGCTGCTGTTGAGTAACTCCAGGTTCAAGGGTCACATAGGCCAGATCCTCATTAAAATCGAGAATCCGGTCCATACGTTTCAACTCTAATAGAATACAGCCATCTGCCGTGGGCACCCGTGACCCATAACCGACATTCTTGCCTGTACTAATGGGATAAACCGGTACTTTATGACTGTTGGCAAGCCGCAGGCATTCCTGGACCTCCTTAACACACCCTGGGCGAACAATGGCTGGGATATGGCGATCTGTTCTGAATGTGGCCGTTTCGTATTGCCTGAGTATATTGGCATCTATTACGACGTTCTCTTCCCCTACCACACCGCCGAATTCAGTAAGCACTGATTCAAAACCATCTGACATAATGAATACTCCTACACTCCAGGACCAGGCGTTAGCTCCACGAGGATACCTCAATATCCAAGGCACCCTAAAAAATGCTGCGCATTTTCCTCACCGCCAACGCTAATTCTATTATTTTAATGGCTCTAAGTTAATGCAATATAATGAAATATCCATTTCAGCAGGCTATTATTGCCCGTATATGACGCAACCCTCTCTCAAGAACAAGAACGGATAGCATAGTATGATTTCATCCATAAGCGATGTAATTAAAGATCCTAGATTTCCGAAAGGTAGCGCCTGGAAACAGCGTTCCTTTCAAGCAAATGAGACTATTGTGGAAGAGGGAGAAGATGGAAAGACCTTATTTCTGGTCACAGCCGGTACGCTACGCGTTACGGCCAGCGTTATTATTGAGGAAGACCGGCGGGTTCAACCAGGTTTATGCGACCTTTCTGCCGGTGATTTATTTGGTGAGCTCTGCCTTTTTGGCAACCATCCTCGCAGCGCCTCTGTCGTCGCTGTCACGGATGGTGAACTAATCGAAATCGATGCCAAGCAGTTGCGTACCTATATGGATGCCAATCCAGAAACTGGCTATCTCATACTAAAAGAGCTATTCGACACCATAACACAACGGCTAAACAAAGCTAACAAACGTGCCGAACAACTCTTTAGTTGGGGATTAAAGGCCCACGGCATACATAAACACCTATAGGCGATTATCTACGACTCCAACTGCCTGGCACCTCTGCCATCAAATGCTAAACCAACCTTTCATGTTGAAAATGCTCAAGCAGACCACGGGCAGCACACTCCAGCATATTAAAAACCCGCTCAAACCCTGACATGTTGCCGTAATAGGGATCAGGCACTTCATCAATGCCCAGCTCTGGTGCAAACTGCGCTATTAATTTTAATTTATGCGCATACTCATCTGGACACATTTCAAGTAACCTCTGTTGGTTATCTCTATCTACAGCCAAAATGTAGTCGAAAGTAGCAAAATCATTTGCCTTTACCGGTCGAGACCGTATATCACTGATATCAAAACCACCACCAAGTGCTACCTGACAGGCTCTGGGGTCTGGTGAATCACCACCGCGACCAACATATGTTCCGGCAGATTCGACTTGAAACCGATTCCCTAGATCATGTACGTCAAACATATGCCTCAATAGCCCTTGCGCTATTGGAGACCTGCATATATTTGCAGTGCAGACAATCAAAATAGAAGTGTTATTCATCCACCACAATCCGTTTCACATGCGCACTTAGTGACCATAATATGTTGTCAAAAACAGTGTTTATTGCGCAGTCCCAGGCATAGCAGGCAGCGCAGGATAATCAGGCAACCCTGCCTCTTGTCGACTTTCAAAAATCAAATTAAAACCTGGCAATTCAACTGGGTCACTCGATACAACAATGTTGTTTATTGCCTCTGTCCTTACCAGATCGCTGGCAGCATGGATCAATTGGCTGCGTCCATGGCGCTCAAGAATTATGATGTTATTTTTAAGTAGGATCGTATTATCAGTATAAGAGGCATTCTCCAATCCATACCCAATGGCATCCTGATTCGACGAACCTAAACCCTGCTGTAATATAGAGTTCGTAACAATCAATCTACCTCCGTTAGGAATATCTAACAGCCTGCTATCTTCACTGGAAAGCGATGCAATGACGCTCTTATCTATAAAGGTAAGCTCCGCACGGGATTTTATCTCATGCCCTTCATCAACTGAGGCAATAAAACGGCTATCCCGAATAATCAACTCCCCCCCTCCGATATAGACGCCATGTGCTTGCCCCTGTCTGCCAAGTCGCTCAAAGCGACTATCTAGAATTTCAATCCGCCCCCCCTTGGCACCGGATAAAAGACCGGCTTCTGAGCTGTGAAAATATACATGCACAAGCTTCAGGTTGCGTCCCTCATGGCGAACACAGGCGCCATTCTTATCTTTGACCTTAATCCCCCTACACTCAATATTCTCTATATGGATATTGTTGCCTTTGGTAATAATGGCGGCTTTTCCCTGTGCCACAGCACCTTCCAAAACAACATGGCCCAGCCCTCTGACAACAACATCATTTTCCTCCAGCACAAGGGGCTCATGGTATACCCCTTCACCAATCTCCAGAGTTTGACCTGCCTTTAGGGATTGCGCCGCATTTTTGAGCGATGAAAAATGGGTATCACCAATCCAAATCCCCTCTCTTCCATTCTCGGCTGCTGCTATCGGTTCCCAGCTACCGAACACCTGCTTGATCTCTAATGCAAGATCAACAGGTAGGGTACGCCTATCTAATTGCGCAATATTATAGCCATGCGCCGTGGCCCACTGCATGCCCTTGGCGTAGGCCTTATGGACAAGATCGGGTACTGCCACTACCAGCACCAGTGCAAACATATGTGCACCAACACCAATACATACAAAATAGCCCAATAGAATTTTCTTGAGTTTTCCCACGTATCAATTCTCGATTTGGCTAGTCATTTCATACGACCCAACCCAACCAACTTCCTTTTATTTTCTTGTCTTCAACAGTTCATGGACATACTTAACTGGTATGGCATAGGTGATGCCAGAAGGGCTACTGAGTAACGATTCTTTCGTATCTTTAACAAAGACACTATTCAGCACACCGACCACCTTCCCCGTCTCAATATTATAAAGAGGACTACCACTGAATCCCGGGTAGGAGATGGCATCCAGTTGATATATCTCAAAAGGTGTCTTTAACCGCTTGATTTGCTGCGGCGTTAGGTTTCTTGCGGTGCGTGCGGGCATCACCACGGGGGTTATAGCTGAAACAATGCTTTTATTTGTTGCTGGATAGAGACCTAGAACCATGCCCAAAGGAAAGCCGGTAAAAGCCACCTCCTCCCCCTCTCTGACAGAAGACAACCCATCAAGCTCCATTGCTGGCAATGCCGCCCCAGATATTTCCAATAATGCAAGATCATGCTCAGGATCCGTGCGGACAACCTTGGCCGTATGGCCATTGGCTGATTCCCCTCGACCCGTAAATATCGCAAGACCCTCACCATTTTCCCTATCCAACGATTCTGGAATCACATGGTGATTGGTAATAATCTGTCGGCCATTGCCGACGACAAAACCCGTTCCGGAAAATTTTGCCTGTGGTTTCTTTGCATTAGGATGCCGTACCGGTGTCAGTGTACCAACTGCAACGATACTACCCCGAATCTTTTCAAGGGTTTCGGGCAATCCCGCCAGCACAAAGGGGCTCGCTATCAACAGATAGGCCGCGATCCCAAGCATGGTGGTTAAACGAAATATCATTCCAGCTCTCCGTGTCCAAAAGCACCAAACAGGCACCCATAAGGCATTAGCGTCATTGCAGCAGTTATGGCTATAATACCCGATCAACCACCGACAGGAAATTCTTTTAAGATCAAAAGGATGCAGATTGCATGTCTGATTTGATTCATCAATTTATCAGTATTCAGGCAACCCAGACCCCTGACGCGCCTGCACTCTTCCACAAAAACCAGGGCTTTAGCTATTCCGAACTGCAACAGGATGTTTCAGCTACCGGCTCAGCACTCAGCAGCCTGGGGCTCAAACGCAGTGAGCGGGTCGCAGTTTATCTCCCTAAGCTTCCAAAAACCGTATTCGGGCTGTTTGGCGCCGCCTCTGCCGGCGGGGTTTTTGTACCAATAAATCCCCTACTGAAGCCAAACCAGGTCAGTTATATCCTTAAGGACTGCAATGTACGCATCCTGATCACCTCAGCCACACGCTTAAAGCTCCTGGCTGAAATCCTGCCCGAATGCCATGATCTACGATCAATTGTGGTCGTTGAAGATGAACTACCTGACATAAAGCCCCCACATGGCCTTGAGACCCTAGCCTGGAAAGACTTTATAGCCAATGGCAACCCCGGCTCCCAATCCCATCAAGTCATCGATGCCGACATGGCAGCCATCCTCTATACATCAGGCAGTACCGGCAGGCCCAAAGGGGTCGTCCTCTCCCACCAAAACATGGTCGCAGGGGCCAAGAGTGTTGCCCATTATCTAAAGAACAGCGCCACGGACCGGCTATTGGCCGTGCTCCCCTTCAGTTTTGATTATGGACTCAGCCAGCTCACCACCACCTTTTCCGTGGGGGCATCGACAGTGCTCATGGACTATCTGCTCCCAAGAGATGTCATCAAGGCTATCAGCCGCTATTCGGTCACCGGCCTGGCCGCCGTCCCTCCCCTATGGAATCAGTTGGCCCAGTTGGATTGGCCTGAAGAAGCGATTAATTCGGTGCGGTATATCACCAACTCAGGCGGAGCCATGCCAAAGGCCACCACGGCAGAGCTAAGAAAAAGCCTACCAAATACCGATATCTATCTCATGTACGGC
>Ga0316190_10001406_pt1 | contig 17349 bp, 13 predicted proteins | sample Eddworburrow2_MG_FD_204929 | JGI IMG/M metagenome (GOLD analysis project Ga0316190, IMG submission 204929) | Coastal sediment microbial communities from Maine, United States - Eddy worm burrow 2 | ecosystem: Environmental > Aquatic > Marine > Coastal > Sediment | place: USA: Maine | collected... | reverse complement strand
GAGAGTTTCTGCAGCGAAGTTTCTACCCTGGGTTTAAGCCAATGCGTATAAATTGAGTCGCTGATAAGTGCCGCGACCGGGAGCATGAAACGAAGCAATAACAGAATCAGGCTAAGCCTGATGGCAAGCTGTAGCGCAGGCGCTATATTAATTTCTCTCAGCCAGAGCAGGGGAATACAGAGAAGAATGATAAAAGCTATAGCTTTGAAGGATATGGCTATACCGATTTCATAGCCGACTTTCTGGATGCCGATTGAGGCAATGGCCGTCACCAGCATCGTGGATAAGCGTTCGGTCATATCGTCGATTGGATCGAGTATCTGTCCGGCTGCAATGCTTACGCCGACGCCTGCGGGTGCCATCTCCAAATGGGATTCTTTAACCACCGAGACCACTGCATTTACAGCGCGGGTGGTGGCGTAGGTGAGGGCGGCAGCCGTGATGGCTTGCGAGAAATAGCTGTCGGCCTGTTGGTCGAGGCCCGGCAATTTGACAAACGATACTGCAAAAAAAAGCCCTGCAGCAACGGTTGCCAGCAGCGATATCTTTATTTTTCTCTGTATGCTCGAAATTTCATTGTTCTCTGAAGATTTCATGGGAACACGTTACGCCTATCTCTCTATAACAACCAGCAAACGTGAGAAAGTGAGGAGACAATCTGGAGGTTTGAGTGTTATGCCTTGGGCTGCCTCGGATTGGATGCTACGGTGCAGGAAGACCTAACGTTTAAAATAATTTCTCTAAGCAGAACCATTACACGAAACAGGCTGGGGGAGTGGATATGGAACAGGAAATAGAACTGAAATCCTGGGAAGTTTTGAAGGCGCTTGCAGCAGACGATGATGCAGATCAGCTCCGGGCGTATGTTAAAGACATTGGTGTGAATGAAACATTCAGCGCCATTCTCCGCTTATCCCGGGATGAGCGGGAGAAGGTGTTGACCACACTTTCTGCCGAGGATGCGGCAGATTTTATCGAAGAGATTCCCGACCAACATGCAGCAGAAATGATTCAGAAACTTTCTGCCGAGGATGCAGCTTCGATTCTTAGTGAGATGGAGAGTCAGGACCAGGCGGACGTTATCGGCGCGTTGAGCAGTAAACAGGCTGATGCCGTGCTGGCGGAGATGAATCCGGACACTGCCGCCAATGTTCAGCGCCTAAGCAGTTATGCCCCGGAATCGGCTGGCGGCCTGATGATGAGTGAGTACATCGCATACTCCGAGGATACAACCTCAGGGGAGGTGATAGCCGGGCTCGGTGAGCGTGGAGAGCAGGAGTCCACGCTTGGCATGTACGTTTATGTGACATCCGAAACCGGCAAACTCAGCGGCGTTGTCGAATTGCATAGTCTTGTGCTTTCCCGGCATACCGCACCCATTGCCTTTATCTCCAAACCTTGTCTTTCGATTCCTGAAGACACCTCACTGACCGACCTGGAAGCGTTTTTCGATCGTCATGCCTTTCTTGCAGTACCTGTAGTGGATCGACGCGAACGATTGGTAGGCGTGGTACATCGCCAGCATGTTGATGAAGCACTGGCAGATAGCGCGGCGGCCACTTACCGGAAATCACAGGGTATTATTGGCGGCGATGAAATACGTTCGCAGCCATTGTTGCTGCGCTCTGGTCGACGGGTTTCATGGCTTAGTCTGAACATTATTCTCAATATCATCTCTGCAAGTGTGATTGCTCTGTATCAGGACACCCTGAGCGCGGTGATTGCCCTGGCTGTTTTTCTTCCGATTGTGTCAGACATGAGTGGTTGTTCCGGTAATCAGGCTGTGGCGGTGAGTATGCGGGAGCTGGCGCTCGGTATCGTCAAACCCTACGAAATCATGCGCGTCTGGCTGCAAGAGGTGTCGGTTGGCTGTATCAATGGGTTGGTTCTCGGTTCGCTTCTGGCTGGGGTTGCCATGCTGTGGCAGGGAAACCCCTATCTGGGCCTTGTAGTCGGTGTGGCGCTTGCACTGAATACGGTCATCGCGGTTTCGATTGGTGGCACAGTGCCTCTGTTTCTCAAGAGGATGGGGAAAGACCCGGCTGTTGCATCCGGTCCGATTCTCACCACGGTGACCGATATGTGCGGCTTCTTTCTGATTCTGAGTCTGGCCACCCTGATGTTACCCAATCTTATTACTGGCTAGCTGAGATGATTTCCCATGCTTCTTTGAAAGAGATGCAGCTAAAAAAATGGCGGCCACCTGGATTGGGTGGCCGCCACTGTCTGTTGCCGGCTTGGTCGTTTAGCGGGGCAGGGTGGTGGTTCCCATCAGGTATTCATCTACTGCACGGGCGCATTGGCGACCTTCGCGGATGGCCCACACAACCAGTGACTGGCCACGACGCATATCCCCAGCGGAAAAGACCTTGTCGATGCTTGTAGCATAGTCCTGATCAGTGGCAGCCACGTTGCCTCGACCATCCTTTTCCACTCCCAGTTCTTCGAGCATGCCTTCATGCACAGGATGCACAAACCCCATGGCCAGCGTAACTAGCTGTGCCGGCAGTTCAAATTCGCTGCCTTCGACTTCGGACATCTTCCACTGACCATTTTCTTGTTTCCATTCCACACGCACGCATTCAATGGCTTTCACATTCCCATTCTCATCACCGATGAAACGGCGCGTGTTGACCTCCCAGTCGCGGTCACAACCTTCTTCCTGAGATGTGGATGTGCGTAATTTCATGGGCCAGTTTGGCCAGGTGGTCAGCTTATTCGGTGCTTCATCCGGCTTAGGCAGAATTTCAATCTGTGTCACTGATTCTGCGCCATGGCGCTTGGAGGTGCCGATGCAGTCGGAGCCGGTGTCGCCACCGCCGATCACGACCACATGTTTTCCGGAAGCCGTTACGAATTCGTCATCCGGAATTTTATCGCCCAACACGCGCTGAGTATTTTTAGTCAGAAACTCCATGGCGAAATGGATGCCGCCAAGCTCCCGGCCGGGGATCGGCAGGTCGCGAGGTTTCTCGGAACCACCCGCCAGAACGACCGCATCAAAGCGGTTGAGGAGATCAGAGGCCGATACGTTTTCACCGACGGTTGAATTCACACGGAACTCCACACCTTCGGCACGCATCTGTGACATGCGGCGATCAATCACCGACTTGTCGAACTTGAAGTTCGGAATGCCATAACGCATCAGGCCGCCAATCCGATTATTCTTCTCGAAAACCACAACATCGTGTCCGGCTCTGGCTAGCTGCTGGGCCGCGGCCAAACCTGATGGGCCGGAGCCGACGATGGCGACGCGCTTGCCGGTTTTATGCTTGGCGATCTGTGGCGAGATCCAGCATTCCTCCCATCCCTTTTCAACGATAGAGAGCTCAATGTTTTTAATCGAAACAGCGTCACCTATCAGGTTAACAGTGCATGCCTCTTCGCACGGAGCAGGACAGACGCGGCCGGTAAATTCCGGAAAGTTGTTGGTCGAATGTAGGATATCCAGCGCCTCGCGCCAGCGACCACGATACACCGCATCATTCCATTCCGGGATAATGTTATTAACCGGGCAGCCGTTATGACAGAAGGGGATGCCGCAATCCATGCAGCGCGCACTCTGCGTGGACATGTCCTCAGGAAGTTTGGAGAACTCTTTGAAATGTACAATACGGTCAGCGACCGGTGCATAGCTTAGGTTCTCACGAGCATATTCTTTAAATCCGGTTGGCTTACCCATTTGCTCTCTCCTTTGCCGCAGCATCTTTTTCTGCTTCTCTTTCAGCCAGCGCACGGCGGTATTCGACTGGCATAACCTTCACAAACTGAGCAAGGGAATCCTTCCAGTTTTCCAGAATTCTCTTGCCTACATCCGAGTTGGTGTAGTGCACATGGCGCTCAATCAGTGTGCGTAGAATCTTCTGGTCGTTTTGGGAGAGCTTATGTTTAATGTTAACGCGGCCATGCGTTTCGAGATCCGGCCCTTGATGATCCAGCTTTTCAAGAGCATCGGCTTCCGATGTGATCGCCTCCAGCGATACCTGGGCCATATTGCATCGGCTTTCAAATGTTCCGTCGGCATCGAGCACATAGGCAATGCCACCGGACATGCCTGCAGCAAAGTTGCGTCCAGTGCCACCGAGTACGACGACGGTTCCGCCAGTCATATACTCGCAGCCGTGGTCACCTAGCCCTTCAACAACGGCAACAGCACCTGAATTGCGCACCGCAAAGCGTTCGCCGCCAATGCCGCGGAAGTAGCATTCACCCGCAATAGCGCCGAAGAGAACCGTGTTGCCGACAATGATGTTGTCCTCCGGCACAATCGTAGAGTTCTCAGGCGGGTAAATGACGATGCGACCGCCGGACAAGCCTTTGCCGACATAGTCGTTACCCTCACCAGCCAACTCAATGCTGACGCCACGTGCGAGCCATGCGCCAAGCGATTGTCCAGCTGTACCCTTCGCCTTGATGGCGATGCTGTCTTCAGCCAAGCCTTTATGGCCGTAACGTTTGGCTACTTCTCCGGACAGCATGGTGCCGAAGCTGCGGTCTACATTGCAGATTGGCGTTTCAATCACCACAGGTGTTTTGTGTTGCAAGGCTGGTTGCGCCTGTTCGATCAGTTTGTTGTCGATCAATTTATCCAGGCCATGATCCTGTGATTCGCAGTGGAAGACTGGCGTACCTTTCGGATCGACACGGTGAAACAGCGGTGTGAGATCCAGCCCCTCAGATTTCCAATGTTTGATGGCATCGTTGGTGTCGAGCATGTCAGAGCGACCGATCATTTCATCAAAGGTTCTGAAGCCAAGCTCTGCCATGATTTCGCGTGCTTCTTCGGCGACAAACATGAAGAAGTTGACTACATCTTCTGGCTTGCCGACAAACTTCTTGCGCAGCTCGGGGTCCTGCGTGGCTACACCGACAGGGCAGGTGTTGAGATGACACTTGCGCATCATAATGCAGCCTTCTGCAATCAATGCGATGGTGCCGAATGCCACTTCATCTGCACCCAAAAGGGCAGCAATGACCACATCGCGACCCGTACGCATCTGCCCATCGGCCTGCAGCGTCATGCGGCTGCGCAGACGGTTGAGCACCAAGGTTTGTTGCGTCTCAGCCAGCCCCAATTCCCATGCTGTGCCGGCATGTTTGATTGACGTCAACGGGCTTGCACCCGTGCCGCCATCATGGCCAGCAATGACCACATGGTCGGCATGTGCCTTAACCACACCTGCAGCAACAGTACCAACGCCGATTTCGGCAACCAGCTTCACCGAAATATCAGCACGTGGATTGGTGTTCTTGAGATCGAAGATCAGCTGAGCCAGATCCTCAATAGAATAGATATCATGATGCGGAGGCGGTGAAATTAAGCCCACGCCTGGCGTGGAATGACGTACACGGCCGATGCGTTTGTCAACCTTATGGCCCGGCAACTGTCCGCCTTCGCCCGGTTTCGCACCTTGCGCCATTTTAATCTGAATCTGATCGGAATTGGCCAGATATTCGGTTGTTACGCCAAAGCGTCCCGAAGCCACCTGCTTGATGGCGCTGCGCATTGAATCGCCATTGGCCATGGGGGTGAAGCGCTCTTTTTCCTCGCCGCCCTCGCCAGTGTTTGATTTGCCGCCCAGACGGTTCATGGCAATGGCCAGTGTGGAATGTGCTTCGTGGGAAATCGACCCGAAAGACATCGCGCCCGTGGCAAAGCGTTTCACGATGCTGGCGGCAGATTCCACTTCATCCAGCGGAACCGGATTAGCACTCTTGAATTTAAACAGGCCTCGCAGGGTTTTCAATTTCCCTGTCTGGTTATTAATCTGTTCCGCATATTCCTTATACAGAGCGACATTGGAGGTGCGTACTGCATGCTGCACCTTGGCGATAATATCCGGTGTGATGGTGTGTTCATCACCACGCACCCGCCATGCATATTCGCCACCGACATCCAGCGCCTTCTCGTAGATCATCACGCCCCGGAAGGCATCAATGTGTCGCTGTGTGGCTTCTCTGGCGATTTCCGCAAGCCCTGCACCTTCAATCTGCGTGGGCGTACCTGTGAAATATTTATGTATAAAGTCACTGGCTAGTCCGACGGCCTCAAAAATTTGGGCGCCGCAATAGGACTGGTAGGTGGAAATGCCCATCTTAGACATGACCTTAAACAAACCCTTTCCGACCGCCTTGATATAGCGAGTCTCGATTTCCGCATGGGAGAGGTCATCCGGCAACATGCCCTGACGTTTCATGTCGACCAGTGTTTCAAAGGCCAGATACGGATTGATGGCCTCGGCACCAAAGCCTGCCAGACAACAGAAGTGGTGATTTTCGCGTGCAGAACCAGTTTCAATCACCAAGCCCGTTTCGGTTCGCAGGCCGGTACGGATCAGATGATGATGCACTGCAGAGGTGGCCAGCAGTGCTGGAATGGCAATGTGCTGCGCATTCATACTGCGATCGGACAGGATGATAATATTGTAGCGATCCCGCACAGCAGCTTCTGCACTTTCACATAAGGCTTGCAGTGCAGCTTCCATACCCTCCGCACACTGATCGACCGGGTAGCAGGAAGACAGGGTGATGGTGCGGAAACGATTGTCAGTGTATTGATCGATGTGGCGGATTTTCTCCACGTCCACATTGGTCAGAATCGGTTGATGCACTTCTAGACGCAGTTGTGGTTCGCTCTCTTCCATACCCAGCAGGTTGGGGCGGGGGCCAATGATGGAAGTCAGGCTCATGACCATTTCCTCACGAATCGGGTCAATCGGTGGATTGGTCACCTGTGCAAAGAGCTGGCGGAAGTAGTTGTACAATGGTTTGGCCCGGTTGGAGAGCACTGCCAGCGGACTGTCGTTACCCATTGAACCTGTGCCTTCCTGACCGGAAACGGCCATCGGGGTCATCAGGAACTTGATATCTTCCTGCGTATAGCCGAAGGATTGCTGGCGATGCAGCATGGTATCGTGATCCGGTGTTTGTGGGGCCACTTCCTGCGGTAGGTCCTCCAACTGGATTTGAATCTTGGCCAGCCATTCGCGGTACGGCTTGCTGGTGGAGAGTTGATGCTTGATTTCATCATCATCAATAATGCGACCTTCTTCCAGATCGATGAGCAGCATTTTACCCGGTTGCAGGCGCCACTTCTTGATGATGTTTTCTTCGGGGATATCCAACACACCCATTTCAGAGGCACCAATCACCAGATTGTTATTGGTAACAAGATAGCGTGCTGGGCGCAGGCCGTTGCGGTCCAATGTGGCGCCGATCTGTCGCCCGTCGGTAAAGGCTACTGCGGCAGGACCATCCCAGGGCTCCATCAGTGCCGCATGGTGCTCGTAGAACGCCTTGCGCTGATCATCCATCAACTTATTGCTGGCCCAGGCTTCAGGAATCATCAACATGGCGGCATGAGCAAGGCTATAACCACCCTGAACCAGTAATTCCAGCGCATTGTCAAAACAGGCGGTATCAGACTGACCTTCAGGGATCACAGGCCACAACTTGGCCAGGTCGTCACCCAACAATTCGGATTGCATGGACTGACGGCGCGCGTTCATCCAGTTGATGTTGCCGCGCACTGTGTTGATTTCACCATTGTGGGCAATCATGCGGAATGGGTGAGCCAACTCCCACGAGGGGAAGGTGTTGGTGGAAAAGCGCTGATGGACGAGGGCTAGAGCAGAAACCATTCGCTCATCACGCAGGTCGTCATAATAGGCGGCCACCTGATGGGAGAGGAACATACCCTTATAGACGATGGTGCGGCTGGAAAGCGAAGCCGCGTAAAACTTTGCAGCATCATCAAAGTCTTGCGCCTGAGCGCGGTGAGCTGCGACTTTGCGGATGACAAAGAGCTTGCGCTCGAAATGTTCCTGATCTTCGCAGGTTTCACCACGTGCAATAAACACTTGCCGGATCATCGGCTCGCAGGCGATGACACTTTCCGGCAGGTCGGCACCCGTCGAGTCGACAGGCACATCACGCCAGCCAAGTATTTTCTGTCCCTCTTCAACGACAACCTGCTCAAAAATAGTCTGGCAGACCTGACGGTGATCTTCATCCTGTGGGAAGAACATCATGCCGACACCGTATGCGCCTGCTTCTGGCAGGGTGAATCCAAGATCGGCTGTGACGGCTTTAAAAAAGTCATGTGGGATTTGCAGCAGGATGCCGGCACCATCACCTTCACGCGGATCGGCTCCCGAAGCGCCGCGATGTGTCAGACGGGTGAGGATTTCCAGACCCTTCTGTACGATTTCATGGCTTTTTTCATTTTTGATGTTGGCGATAAAACCGACACCGCAGGCATCGTGTTCGTTAGCGGGATTATATAGTCCCTGCTTTTTCGGCCTGCCGTGCTGCATCACACTCTCTGGCTGGCTGGTCGATATATTCGTTGTGTGCTGCTTCATGCAAACTCCCTAAATTCTGGCGCATTGGCCCGGCGTTCTAATCGTCGCGGCAGGCCCGGCGCGGTTAAACAATTTTATCCTACGATTGCGGGCGTTAGGCGCGCCTCTGGCAGGGGTGCGCAATATATAGAAGAACGAGGGTATTCTCCAGCCCGATGAAAGTATTTTCTGTGGTTTATTTTGCTTCGTTGAGAGTCGCGATGCAGTGAGAACAGCCGGGATATGCATTTTGTGCCGGAAAATTGTATGCTTCGGGCGATCCTTAAAGACGCTACCGGCACTGCATTTGTACCCGGAGCGAAGCGGAAAGGTAGTATGGACATAGAAACGACTGGAAAACCGGTCACTGCAGCGACGCTGTTGCGCGCCAAGCAGGATGACCAAAAGATGATCTGGCTGACGGCCTATGATGCATCCTCGGCGCAACTGGCTGAGGCATCTGGCGTGGATGTCCTGCTGGTCGGCGATTCCCTCGGTATGGTTTGCCTTGGCTACGATTCCACCATTCCCGTTACACTCAACGACATGATTCACCATACCGCAGCTGTGGTGCGAGGCCGCAATCGCGCCTGGGTGGTTTGCGATCTACCCTTTGGCAGTTATCAGCTTTCCCCCGAGCAAGCCTTCGAAAATTCAGTACAAGTGCTTCAGAGCACCCGTTGCGATGCAGTAAAGCTTGAGGGTGGGGTGCCAATGGCTGAAACCATTCGTTTCCTTGCCGAGCGCGGCATTGCTGTGGTGGCCCACATCGGTCTGACGCCACAATCTGTGAAAAAATTCGGCAGCTATGGCAGGCGAGGTAAGAGTCAGGATGAGCGCGAAGCTTTGCTGCTGGATGCGGCTGCAGTTTGTGAGGCAGGAGCCGTGGCACTGGTGCTGGAGAATATTCCGCATGATCTGGCTGCTGAAATCACATCCAGCGTTTCGATTCCCACTGTGGGTATTGGTGCAGGGCCTGATTGTGATGCGCAGGTGTTGGTGTGGCACGACGTGCTCGGCCTCTCCGAATCCAACCCGCCGTTTGCCCCGGCCTATGCTGGTGTGCGCGAGGTGATGAAAGATGCCTTGGTGCGATGGGGCGATGATGTGCGGCAGGGGCGCTTTCCCGGATGAGTATTCATGCGATGAAATCCTCGGCCATTAGCGTTGCGTCTTCGGATACGGAATTACGCGTTATGCTCACCGCGAGGTGCATGGGCATCCGTAAAACCATTGCTCTGGTGCCGACCATGGGCTGTTTGCATGCCGGTCATGCGCAACTGATTCGCCAAGCGCGCAAGATGGCCGATATCGTGATCGTTAGTATCTATGTCAATCCTTTGCAATTTGGACCGAACGAAGATTTTGAGCGTTATCCTCGCAGTTTCGAGGCTGATGCCGAGCTTTGTGCTTCGGAAGGCGCGGATATCATCTTTCATCCCGACAACCTTTATCCTGAAGATGGCCCAAAGGTCACCTTGAGCGTACGTGATTTGGGTGATGTGTTGTGCGGTGCTTCACGTCCGGGACATTTTGACGGCGTGGCAAGTGTGGTGTCGATTTTATTTAATGCCGTGCGACCTGATATTGCCGTGTTCGGCGAGAAGGACTGGCAGCAACTAGCCATCATTCGCCGCATGACGCGTGATCAGCATATGCCTGTGCAGATTCTCGGCGTGGAAACGGTGCGTGAGGCAGATGGTCTGGCAATGAGTAGCCGCAACCGTTATCTGAGTGACGCCGAGCTGGAAAAGAGCCATGCCTTGTCGGATGCGCTGAACCGTATGCAACTGCTGGCAGCTGATGGGGAGCACGATACGGCTGTGCTGATCGCCGCCGGTCATACTGTATTGCAGGACGCCGATATTGAGCCTGAATATCTGGAAATACGCCAAGCTGATTCGTTAAATAAGCTAGGAACCCTGGGCGAGGCCCCGGCGCGCGCCTTTGTCGCCGCACGCATCGGCCCGGCCCGTCTGATTGATAATCTTCCACTGGAAACCACGCTGGAGAAGCCATGAATATCACCATGTTGAAATCAAAAATACATCGCGTCACATGCACCCATGCCGAACTGCATTATGAGGGTTCCTGTGCCATCGATCTGGATCTGTTGGATGCGGCCAATATTTTGCCTTTCGAACAGTTGCACATATACAACGTGAATAACGGCGAGCGATTCACCACCTATGCCATCGAGGCACCGCGTGGTTCCGGCACTATCGGCGTGAACGGAGCGGCAGCCCACAAGGCATCGACAGGTGATCTGCTGATTATCTGCACCTATGCCGAGATGGATGCAGCTCAGGCAGCACATTTCAAGCCTGAACTGGTTTATGTGGATGCAGCCAATGCCATTGTGCGCCGCAGTCAGGGTCGGTTAGCAGCTGTTTGAGTCAGGCGCAGTTTGAATCGGACTCCGGGCTGAAATTTTGCCTTATCTGTTAGCACTTTTTCCGGCAGTTCTGTTACTGCTGTCAGCCTGTTCAGCCTTACCTGAGGATGTACACGAATCCCGTTTCATCATGGGTACGCTGGTGCAGTTCACCATTGCCGGAGCTGATGAGGATGCCGCACTGCAGGCCATTCATGCTGCAGCCGATGAAATGCAGCGTATCGAAGATGTATTCACGATTTATGGAGAGCAGGCCAATACCATCAAGGTATTCAATGCCAGTGTGGCGGGAGAAGTCGTGGCTTTACCCGAGGAGGTCGAGTCGCTGCTTCTCACCTCTCTAGAAGTAGCAGAACAGAGCGACGGTGCGTTCACACCGGCTATTGGTGCACTAAGCCTGCTATGGGGCTTTTCTTTGCCTGAGCCGCCTGTTTCTCCTCCATCCGCTGCAGATATTGCAGTTGCCCGTAGTGGGGTGGATATCAAGCAACTTGATCAGACAGATGTTGGATGGCGACGATTAAGCCGTCAGACGCGGCTCGATTTCGGCGCTATAGCCAAAGGTTATGCGATAGATCGCGGTATTTCTGTGCTGCGTGAGCTTGGCATCAGCCATGCGATTCTCGATGCTGGCGGCGACCTGCGTGCCATCGGCGATCATGCCGGCCAACCCTGGCGTATCGGTTTGCGCCATCCACGCAAGGCTGGAGTCACGCTTGGCTGGTTCGAGGTGAAGGGTGATATAAGTATAGTAACATCAGGGGATTACGAGCGTTTCTTCATTCATCAGGATAGGCGATATCAGCATATTCTCGACCCGCAAACCGGTTGGCCTGCAGCGCGGAGTCGTAGCGCCACGGTCATCACTGCCGGCAATACCACGCTGGCCGATGCCTGGAGCACAGCTCTGTTTGTCCGTGGGTCCGATGCTCTCTCGTTGATAGAGTCGCGCGGCATGCAGGCCCTGCAAGTAGACGCTGAAGGAAATATCCATGCGACGAAGCTGAGTCTGGTTTCTTTCCATCCGACAGAGGAACATTAGAAAAAAGCATCTGGTCTGGCACAGGGATTTGGGCTACGTTTAACGGCATGATTTACCAGCCAGTCCCTGACTATCATATGCATACACCGCGCTGCCATCACGCCAGTGGTACGGTGCGCGAATATGCCGATGCAGCGATTGCTCTGGGTATGAAGGAAATCGGTATGTCCGACCATTCTCCGATGCCCAAGGGCTATATGGATGACTGGCGCATGGCTCCATCGGAAATGCACAGCTACCTGACAGAAGTAGAGCAGGTGCGTGATGCACTAAGCCCGCGATTGGCGGTGCGTGTCGGGCTTGAGGCAGATTTCCGTCTTGGCAGTGAAGCAGGCATGGCCCGCATGATCGAGCTCTACAATTGGGATTATATTATCGGTTCGGTGCACTATATCGGTGATTGGGATTTTGATAATCCGGCCAAACTTTCTCATTGGGACGAGGTGGGTGTGGAAGAGGTGTATTGCGCCTATTTCGATCTGGTGGCGCAGTCGGCGAAAACGGGCCTGTTCGATATCATCGGTCATCCCGATCTGATCAAGAAATTCGGCCATCGGCCACCCGAAGGAAGTCAGCGGGTGTTGCAGGCTGAGGAAGTCATGTTGCAGGCTGTGAAGAAGTCAGGCTGCGCTCTGGAAATCAGTTCAGCCGGCCTGCGTAAACCGGTCGGCGAGATTTATCCACATCCGAGCATGGTTTCCCGTGCTGCCGAGCTGGGGATTCCCTTCGCCTACGGCTCCGATGCACACGGCCCCGACGCTGTGGGTCACGGCATGGATGAATGCCTGAGCTTGCTCGAATCCTGCGGGGTGACTGAGGTATGCTCGTTTGAGGGCAGGGTGCGCAGCAAGCAACCCATACTTCATGCCAAGTAGACTCGCTCATAGCATAGATAAGCATGGCTGATACAAGGCCGCTGGTGCTGCTCACCGGTGCTTCCGGTGGCTTTGGGTGCGAGTTTGCGCGCCAGCTTGAAGAGCGTGGTTATCGGCTTCTGCTGCATGGTCGCGACAAACCGCGCATGCTGATGACCTTGCATGTTTTAAAAGCACCGAAATCACATATCTGTCTGTATGCCGATTTGGCTGTGGAAGATGCGCGTGAAGCCTTCATCGAACAGGTGAAACATTATCCGGAGCTATATGGCCTGGTGAACAACGCCGGTTTTGGCATTTGGGGTCCTTTCGAACAGCGTGAGATTAAACCGCAGATGGGCGTATTGCTCACTGATCTGGTTGCACCGGTGGATATAGCCCATGCCCTGCTGCCCACCCTGCGACGCAATCGCGGCTTTATCATCAATGTATCTTCGCTAGCCGGCGAAAGTCCGCTTCCCTATATGAGCACCTATGCCGCTGCCAAGGCTGGTTTGACCTATTGGAGCGAGGCGATGCGTGTTGAAATACAGCGGGAAGTGCGTGTCGTAACCTTAGCCCCTGGCCCTTCGCCGACCGGTTTTCGCGATGTGTCCGGCATGCCGGAAGGGCCGGGAAGCGGTTTCCGTAGTCGTGCCCGGCTCATTGTTGAAGAAAGTTTGAAGCAATTGGATCGTGGTGGTGGCTTCTGCGTGCCGGGCAAGAGACATAAACTTCTCTATTTTATCCAGAAAATCACCCCGCGCAGAGTAGCCCTGTACCTGATGTCTCGTTATCTGAGACGCTGAATGGCCTAAACCACCTAATCATCGAAACCGCTGCGCGAGGCATGGTTTTCGAAGCGGGTGAATTCGTGCAGGAAGGTCAGGTTGACTGTGCCGGTTGGGCCGTTTCGCTGCTTGGCGATAATGACCTCAGCCCAGCCTTCGTTCTCAGGTTTTTTGTTATATACCTCATCGCGGTAGATAAACATGATGACGTCGGCATCCTGCTCAATAGCGCCGGATTCGCGCAAATCGGACATCATCGGTCGCTTGTCGGCACGTGATTCCAGTGAACGGTTGAGCTGTGAAAGGGCGATGACCGGCACGTTCAATTCCTTGGCCAGGCCTTTGAGCGAGCGGGTGATTTCAGAGATTTCCTGTTCGCGACGTTCGGCATCGGCACGACCGCTCATCAACTGCAGGTAATCGATGATGACCAAGTCGAGTCCTCCAGCCTCTTTGCACAGACGCCGGCATTTGGAGCGTAATTCCGTGACTGAAATGGCAGGTGTGTCGTCGACAAAAATAGGTGACTCGGCGAGAGATCCGGAGGCAGAGGCCAGCTTACGCCAGTCGTCGGCGGAAAAACGCCCGGTGCGCAGCAGTTTCATGTTAACACGTGCTTCACTGGCTAACATACGCAGAGCAATCTGCTGAACCGACATTTCCAGAGAGAATACTGCTACTGCCTTGGCATCCTCCGTTTCCATGGCTGCATTACGCGCCAGATTCATGGCGAAGGCGGTTTTACCCATACTGGGTCGACCAGCGATGATTAACAAATCGCTTGGTTGCAAGCCGGAGGTGATTTCATCCAGATCTTTATAGCCCGTCGCCGTGCCAGTGATGGATTTCTTTTCGGCATAGCGTTTTTCCAGCTGATGATAACCATCAATCATCAATTCACTCATCTTGCTGAAGGTGGGGCGCGAGCGTGAGAATCGTTCTGCTACGGCCAGCATGTCCATCTCGGCTTGATCCAGATGATTTTCAACTTCCAGTTCTGGTGATTGGTAGACCTTCTGGGAAACCTTGGAGCACACGCTGAGCAATTCGCGCAGCACGGCGCGGTCGCGAACAATGTGACCGTAATGGCGCACATTGGCGGATGTCGGGATAGCGCTGATTAACTCACCCAGATAAGTCTCTCCACCGCAGGTGTCGAGCAGACTGCGCTGTTCCAGATAATCCTTGATAGTCAGTACATCGACAGGCTGACCCTTGCTGCTCAATTCCTGCATGGCGCTGAAAATCAGTCGGTGCCGTTCAACGTAGAAATGCTCGGGGATGAGACTGCCCTCAAGGCGCTCCAGCGCCTCGGGATCGAGCATAATCCCCCCCAGCACCGCAAGCTCTGCATCCATAGCGTGCGGTGGAACGTGCTCCCTCATGGAGTCCGCTCGAAGGGGGGTTATTTTTTGGGTCACACGCTTTCGGATTCGACGGTCAGGGTTAGTTCAGCGGTCACATCCGGGTGCAAGCGCACACGGAAGACATGCTCGCCAACCACCTTGATGGCATTGTCCACGATAACTTCGCGCCGTTGCACTTCGAAACCGCTTTCGCAGAGCAAATCAGCCAGCTCGTGCGTTGAAACGGATCCGTACAAGTGTTCACCGTCTGATGCGGCGCGGGTAATGCTTAGGGGCAGGCCCTTGAGTTTGTCGGCCACAGCTTGTGCCTGTTCTAAAGCGTTGCGCTGCTTGGACTCAAGCAACTCGCGGCGACGTTCGAACACCTTGCGGTTGGCATCGGTGGCGAGTTCTGCCTTGCCCTTGGGCAACAGGAAGTTGCGTCCGTATCCGGGACGAACACTCACTTCGTCACCTACATTGCCGAGACCCTCGACGCGCTCCAAAAGTATCAACTGCATCATTTTCCTCCATCTGCCGGTATGATGTTCCGGCGATAATCAAACCAAATATCAAGCAAACCTATCATGGCGAAGGGTAATACCATCACCGGTTGTATCAACAACATTACGTACATCACGATGGCTGCAATCTGCAAACGCTTGGCATACAGCCATGTATGCACTACTGCCAGGCCCTGAGCCGCCAACAGGCCGGCAAATACAAGTCCTGCATTAACCGCCAAATACTGCGGCGTGCCTCCGGCGAAGCTTGCCACCACCATGAGCAGCATAAAACCATAGGCGACCTTGCGTGGCAGACAAAAATCACTTACTGGCCGCGCATCGCCTTTGTAAAAACCGTAATACGAAGCGATATTTCGCGCCAGTATTACGTCTCCCCACCAAACCAGCCAAACACACAGGGCGGTTAGGCCTGGGAAAATCCAAGCAGTCATCGCTTCAATCTGCTCCAGTAAGGTCGGGTCCATCCCTTCCTGCCTTGAAGCTTCAAACAGTGGCGCCAGCAACTGCTGAACATACTCCATCGCAGAGCCATCCTGCGAAGCAGCACCAGTAAGCAGTACTACCAGCATGGTCGTGACCAGCCCGATGGCCAGATTCAGACCACTTTTCGACAATCCACCTTCTGTTGCCAGTGTTGTCGCCGCAAGTACGGGCAAAGCGCCGTATAAAATCATCAACAGCAATCCTGGTCCTAACTCACCGTAAGAAATCAGGGTGACTGCTATGCCTGCCAGGACAGATACCTGCATGGCGAAGACTAAACCACCACCCAGTGCAATCAGGGCAAACAAGGTTGGCGTCAGCAGGTGCAAGACCAGCAGAGGCAGCGATAAAGCCGTGCCTGCGAAGGCTATAACCGAGCCGTACATCAGCGTTGCCAGAACGGCGCAGGGGATGCGCCGTGTTATCGCCCATTGGGCGAAAGGCGGCAGGCTGCGGGCTTGCTTATTCAATGCCATGCGTTAAATAGACTGATGCGGGAGGCCAAAGTGGCGACCCCGCATCAATCGGATTCCATTAATCGTTGTGCAGTGGCGTGAATGGCAGCAACGCCAGATTACGGGCGCGCTTGATTGCCGTGGTAACTGCGCGTTGGTGCTTGGCGCAGGTTCCTGTCACGCGTGACGGCAAAATCTTGTAACGCTCGGTAATCAACTGCTTAAGCAGGTCCGGGTTTTTGTGGTCGATCTGCAGGCTTGTGTCGGCACAAAACTTGCAGAATTTACGTCGGCGTACGACACGCGGGCGACGTGCGGGACGGCGGTCACCAGCTGCTGCCGGGCGACGGTCGCCACTGGCTGCCGGACGACGGTCACCACTGGCTGCCGGACGGCTATCACCAGTTGCTGCCGGACGGCTCTCGTTTGTTGTTGCGGTACTTTTTACAGCATCTTCAGCCATGTTCATCCTCCTGAACTTGTATCGGGTGGCATTCATCCACCCATATTTCCACTTGCCCCCAGTGGGGCGTATTGTCACGACTGTAGTAACGTCGGCGCAATCTGCCGCTTACGGCTACGCCTTTGTTTTCCAGTCTACTCAAAGCTTTTGCCACATCTCCAATGGCGCGTAACGGCATCGGTTGTGTGTCCTGACTGATGGCACGGGCGGCCCCCAGTTCAGGTCGGGCAACATTTAAAGCGGCGATCACGGCAAAGCTGCCATCCGTGGTCCAGCGTTGCCGGACCTCAATCAGAACACCGCTTAAACTGACCTGATTAAGCTCAGTCTGCAGCTTTAGCGCCTTCAGCAGCCTTAGGTTTTGCTTTGGCTTTAGCCTTTGCAGGCTCAGCTGCGGCTTCTTCAACCACTGCTTCAGCCTTGGCTTCGGCTTCCGGAGCTACAGCTTCAACCTTGGCTTCTACTTTAGGAGCTTCGGCTTCCGGGGCTGCGGCTTCAGCCGTATCCTCGGCCGGCTTGCTCTCTTCACTCTGCGTCTTGCGGCGCATCAGCGGGGAAGGCTCATCGGAAAGCTCATTCAGACGGGTTGTCAGGTAACGGATAACACGCTCGTCCAGCTTCAGGCCTTCTTCCAGTGCGGCGGCAGCCTTA
>Ga0316190_10001402_pt1 | contig 17367 bp, 13 predicted proteins | sample Eddworburrow2_MG_FD_204929 | JGI IMG/M metagenome (GOLD analysis project Ga0316190, IMG submission 204929) | Coastal sediment microbial communities from Maine, United States - Eddy worm burrow 2 | ecosystem: Environmental > Aquatic > Marine > Coastal > Sediment | place: USA: Maine | collected... | reverse complement strand
GACAATCCCGGCACGCCGGGCCGAAGGCAGCAAATTCCGCGGATGACCAGTTCAATCTGAACGCCGGCATTGCTGGCGCGATACAGCGCATCAATAATTTCCCCATCAACCAATGAGTTCATTTTTGCCCAGATGGCACCCTGCCTGCCGGCCTTGGCATGGAGGATTTCTTCTTCGATATGCGAAATCAGGCGCTTGCTCAGCGTCAATGGTGACAGGGCTATGCGCTCCAGCTCGGTTGGCTCGGCATAACTGGAGACATAGTTGAACAACCGTGCCGCATCACGGCACAGGGCCGGATCACAGGTGAAGTAGGACATGTCGGTATAAATACGTGCGGTAATCGGATGATAATTGCCGGTGCCATAGTGGACATAGGTCCTCAATTGCCCGCCTTCACGCCGCACCACCATTGACGTCTTGGCATGGGTTTTCAGTTCAACGAAGCCGAACACCACCTGAACGCCGGCACGTTCCAGGTTGCGCGCCCACTGGATGTTTTTTTCCTCATCGAACCGGGCTTTCAGTTCGACCACCGCCATGACGGATTTTCCCGCCTCGGCCGCCATCACCAGAGCCTCCACGATGGGGCTCTGATTGGAGGTGCGGTACAAGGTCTGCTTGATGGCAACCACGTCAGGGTCGCGGGCTGCCTGGCGGACAAACTGCACCACGGCGTCGAATGATTCATACGGATGATGAACGATAATGTCCTTTTGACGAATGGCTGCAAAACAGTCACCGCCATGATCGCGGATGCGCTCCGGGAAGCGTGGATTATAGCGCGGGTACTTGTGCTCCGGCATATCATCGATAATGAGCTGGGACGTATCGGCATAGCCAACAACGCCGTCACACATGACAATTGCATCCGCATCCGCATCGAGTTCGCGGGCAATGAAGGTTCGAAGGTTTTCCGGACAACCGGTATCAACTTCCAGACGCACCACGCTGCCACGGCGACGGCGTTTCAGGGCGCGTTCAAAGTAACGAACCAGATCTTCTGCTTCTTCCTCAACCTCGATATCACTGTCACGCAGGATGCGGAATACACCCCTGCCCTGCAATTGATATCCGGGGAACAGCCGCGGTGTGAAATGAGTGATCATGTCTTCGATCATGATGAAGCGGGCAATGGATTGGCCTTCTTCCGTCTCGCCATTCGGCAAGCGGGTAAACCGCTCGAGTTGCTGCGGTACCTGCACCAGCGCCTTCATCTGTTCGCCATCAGACTTGCGCATGAGCTGCAGCGCGATCATCAGGCCGCGGTTGGGCAGAAACGGAAACGGATGAGCCGGATCGATGGCAATCGGTGTCAGCACCAGCAACACCTGTTCGTGGAAACGCTCATCAAGCCATGCCCGGTCCTGGCGGGTCAGTTGATCGGTATTGACAAGTTCAACGCGGTTTTGCTGCAGTTCGTCGCGCAACGCATGCCAGCGTTTGTCCTGTTCGCCCATCAGTTCGCTTGCCTCGGCGCGAACACTGGACAACTGGTCAGCCGGCGTCATGCCGTCCTGCGACACGCCGGTAACGTGTTCGCGTATCTGGGCAGCGAGCCCGGCGACGCGAACCATGTAGAACTCATCCAGATTGTTCCCCGAAATGGACAGAAAACGAAGGCGCTCGAACAAGGGATGTGCGGTGTTTCTCGCTTCCATGAGGACCCGGTAGTTGAACCCGAGCCACGACAGCTCACGGTTGAAAAACCGCTTGGGTGAACTGATCAGGTCGTCACTGCCCCCTGCACCGGCGACAGCAGGCTTGGCGCTTGCCAGTTCCTTGGCTTCCTTGCTTTCGAGATTCATGTTTCCTGATTCCGCGGAGTTGTTAACAACCGCACCTACTGCAGCCGATCACCTATCTGATACAGAATTGTAACACATCGACGACAACGCCCCCAATGGCGCGGCGCAAAGAGTGTTAATCAAGCCTGGATCAGGTTTATGGGTTCACTTGAACCCATGTTGCTCTAGTCGTCTTCGAACATGTCCGGCTCAGCGTTGTCCTGCATCACCCGGGCAACGAAATTGCGGGTGATCTCAGCGCGGTCGGCCAGTGCACGCGCATCGATTTTCGCAACCAGCGAGCGGGCTGCCTCGAACGAGCGTTCCATGCGCAATACCATATAACTGATAGCAGCTTCGTCGACATGCAACTGCCGATCCGCAAATTGTTTTACCAGCAGTCCGCGCAACAGCTCGTCATCGGGATCACCCAGGCTTGCAACCTGCGCCGCCTTCAGACGCGAGACAAGATCAGGCAATGCAACATTCCAGCGTGACGGGTAGTCTTCAGACGTGATCAATATGCTGCCCGACGTCTCACGCGCCAGATTGATCAGATGAAACATGGCTACTTCGTCGAAGCCGTCACCCGGTGCATCTTCCACGGCAACCGCGCCTGTACGCATCAGGTCTGCCACAGCGGAGGTTTCCAATGCACTGGCCGCAACTACGCGAGCGTCAGCGCGGGTACACCACACATCGCACAAATGGCTCTTGCCAGACCCTGCCGTCCCCACAAGAATGAGCACAGGAGACGGCCATTCAGGCCACGCATCGACAGCCGCCACGGCTGCCTCATTGGCGCCTGACACCAGAAAATCATCACGTCCCGTCGCCACCCGGTGCGGCAAGTCCAGTGTGAGCTGATGTGCAGGTCTTGCAGGCACGGTACTTAACCACCCTGAGGTGGCGTGGGCCGGGGGGGCTTCTTGACCCCCAGATACAGCTTCGATGCCAGATACTTGTTGAGGAAAAACTTTGACAAGACGCCGATGGCCGCGGCCAGCGGTACTGCCAGCAATATACCTGCAAAGCCAAACAGGTAGCCGAACGCCAACAAGGCAAACATCAGCCAGACAGGGTGTACTCCAATCGATTGGCCAACCAGTTTTGGAGACAGAAAATTGCCTTCAATGAACTGACCAATAGCGAAGATACCGGCAATGATGAGAATCTGCACCCAATCCGGCCAGAACTGCACCAGTGCCGTGGCAATGGCCAGGACACCGCCAATGGCGGCACCGACAAACGGAATGAACGACAACAGGCCCGCGGTAAGGCCAATCAACAAGCCGAAATTCAATCCTGCTGCAATCAGTGCGACGGCATAAAACATTCCAAGCAACATGCAGACAGTCCCCTGCCCCCGAATGAAGCCGGCCATTGCCGAGTTGATGTCGCGAGCAACGCCGCGCACAGTTGCAGCGTGGTCGCGCGGTATCCAGCCATCGACGCGGCTGATCATCCGGTCCCAGTCGTTGAGCATGTAGAATGTGACCAGCGGTGTTATGATCAACAGCGACATGAGATTGAACAATGCCAGGCCACCTGACAGGATCGACTGCAACAGGCCGCCTGTCCATACCGCAGCCTTGGCTGCGAAATCAGAACCTGAGGCAGGCAGAGTGGCACTTGTCTTGGCCAATGCGTCCTTCATCCAGACCGGTGCCAGATCGTTGAACAATGTCACCAGGGTCGACACATTGGACGGCAGGCGCTCGGCAAACTTGCCTATCTGATCTCCGATCAGCGGTACAATCAGCAGCAGGACAAGCACGAGGACAAGCACACTGGTCAGGACAATGACCAGGGTTGCTGCCAGTCGCGGCAGTTTCAGACGTTCAAGCGCATCCGCGACCGGGTCGAGAAAATATGCCAGCACAATGCCTGCAATAAACGGCAGCATGATCTCTGCCAACAGCCACATGAACGCAATGATCGCGCCGAGCACGATCAGCCATATTGAAACCTGACGCTGGACAGTCATTGCTTTTACCCCTCATCAGCAGAATCAGCGGACTGGTTGGTAGACCCCGCCTTTGCCATATGTTGTAACCAGTCACGCAGATAGACCGCAAGAGAGGCCAGTGTCAGAACCGCAGTGACTGATGCGCCGGCCATGACCATCGTCGCGTTCACTGAAGAAAACGCGAGCGCGGCGAGCAATGCTATCACCAGCAATATCTGCATAACCGTATTGGCTTTTGACATCATGTTCGGTTCCATCTTGACCGGTCTGTTCATCAGCCAGGACAGGATCACCGCGCCGACAATCGCCACGTCGCGACTGACCACGATAATCACAATCCAGGACGGCAGGTGTTCAAAAATACCGAGCACCACATAGATGGTAACCAGAAGCGCCTTGTCGGCAATCGGGTCGAGATACGCGCCCAGCTCAGAAGACAGGTCGAATTGCTTGGCCAGAAATCCGTCCACAGCGTCCGAGATACCGGCCAGCACGAAAACAAAGAACGCAGCCGGATAAAGCGACTGATAGAGCAGCCACACGATAACCGGCACCAGAAACAGCCGCCCGATGGTAATGAAATTGGGGAGTGTCATTGCCGATGCACCGGCAAACCGCTCCTGAGCATCAACTTGCCTGCAACACCCATGTCCCACCTACGTTTTGTAATGCAAGGCCAGCCGACCAAAGCGACTGGCGCAATTGTTCAAACCCCGTCACATAAGACAATTGCACGATGGCGCCGCCTTGTGAAATGGTCGAGATATCAACCCCCGAAACACCGGGCGTGGACAGTATCCTTGCGCGCAGTGCCGACCATTCTTCAGTTGAATAGAATGCAACGGCAACTGGAAGTGTCGCAACCGGGAGGCTTTGGGTAACCGGACCGGTTTCATTCTTCTTCTTCCAGCGCAACAGCATGACCTGGTGGAAACGCAGCGCGGCTATTTTTGCAGCTTCTGCGACACCACCACCGTTTTCCGCGGCATAGGCCTTGTCAAACTCCAGTCTTCCCACGGCGCTGGCGCCGACCATGGTCGCCTGAACCGTATCCTCACCGACAGGAGACGCCTCTGCGACCAGCACGGCATCTGCTTCATACCGTAACCTGATCGCCTCAAGTGACGCCTCGTCGCGGCCGGCGGCAAGCTCTGCGGTCAGGGTATCGGTGTCTGCAAGATCACCCAAAGGCACGATCAAAGGTACGGGAGAATTCTCTGCCCTGAGTGACAGCCAGGCCGTGCGCCATGGGTTGTCTTCCCACAACACCACACCTTCAGGCGTGCGCCACACCGGCACAATGACCGTCCGGCGCGCCAGCTTTTCACTGTAACTGACCCCAAGTTCAGCCATAATCTTGCGCATTTGGCCGGGCAGGAATCGTACTGTCAGCTTGCCGATATAGCGCTGCGGTCCGGTACGTTCTTCCTCGATCGACAGACTGTCAAGCATCGCGTCAATCCGCTTGGACGGGATGTCTGACAACCTGTCGGCAAGCGCGTCACCACCGACACGCTGCGCAAACAGGGCGAACGCCTTCACATTTGCCTGGGTGATGGCCAGTTTTTTGGCTTCGGCGGCGGTTTCCGCCCGCACATCCACCTCAACACCGGTTATCGTGTACAACGGGTTTTCACTGGCAAATGCAGGCGGTGCAGCAACAAAGGTGAGAAATACGATCAGGGACACGCAGGCAACTGCAAAGCGCAAGGCCTGCGCTGTTTGCCAACATGTCCGCTTCTGGCTGTCAGCCAGACTGGCAAGCCCGGCGGCTGCAATCCCGGCAATCGACCTGTCTCGCATGTGCAGCGTGTCGTGGATAAATGACTTCATTACCCGGCGATTTTCCTTGCAACCATCCCACTCAATCACCCAATAAGGGTGGCCTTCATGCCAGTGTCAACCGACACGACAGTCAATGGCAGCGGCGGACGGAAAATTCAAGCGTAGTGTGCAGGCACAAACATGACAAAACAGCACAACGGACTGACCTACAGCGATGCAGGCGTCAGCATTGAGGCGGGCAATTCACTGGTGGATGCCATCAAGCCATTGGCCGCCTCCACAAGGCGCAAGGGCTCAAATCCGGCGCTCGGCGGTTTTGGCGGCCTGTTCGACCTGAAGGCATGCGGGTTCAAGGACCCGGTCCTGGTCGCAGCAAATGACGGCGTCGGCACCAAACTGCGGGTGGCAATTGAAAGCGGGATTCACTCCGGTGTCGGCATCGACCTGGTGGCGATGTCGGTCAATGATCTCATTGTGCAAGGCGCAGAACCCCTGTTCTTCCTGGATTACTATGCAACCGGGAAACTGGATGTCGCCATTGCACGCGATGTCGTTGCCGGCATTGCCGAAGGCTGCAGACAGGCAGGCTGCGCGCTCATCGGCGGCGAGACGGCTGAAATGCCGGGCATGTATCACGGTGGCGATTACGACCTGGCGGGATTTGCCGTCGGCGCGGTCGAGCGGCGCAGGATACTGCCGAAGAAGGGTGTAGGCGCCGGTGATGTCATCCTTGGCCTGGCATCGTCAGGACCGCATTCAAATGGCTATTCGCTGATCCGCAAAATTGTTGAAGTAAGTGGCGCCAAGTACAAGAACAAGGCACCGTTTGACAAGTCACAAACCCTGGGCGAGGCATTGCTCGCCCCTACCCGTATCTATGTGAAACCCGTATTGACCGCCCTGAAGGCACATACCGGAATAAAGGCGCTGGCGCACATAACCGGTGGCGGCTTCACGGAAAACATTCCACGCGTGCTGCCGGACGATTGTGCGGCTCACATCAATCTGGAAAGTGTGAGCTCGCCTGCGGTTTTCGGATGGCTTGCCGACAATGGCGGCATAACGCAGAAAGAAATGCTGCGTACGTTCAATTGCGGAGTCGGCATGATTGTCGTGGTCAGCGCAGCCAAGGCCGATGATATCATGCTAAGCCTCGCTGAAGCCGGAGAACAGGTCGTACGGCTGGGAGAGATTGCAGCTCGCACAGGCAGGCAGGCCAGAGTGAAATTTGCCGGCACTTTGTCATTCGGAGACAAAGGCTGACATGGGCCGCAAACGGGTTGGCATACTGATTTCAGGCCGCGGCTCCAACATGGCGTCGCTTGTTGAGGCGGCCAGGCAGAAAACCTGTGCTTACGAGATTGCGTGCGTGATTTCAAACCGGCCGGACGCTCAGGGCTTGCAGATTGCCGAAACTGCCGGCATCGCTGCTGTCGCACTCGATCATAAGGCATTGGGCACCCGCGAGGCGCTGGAAGCTGCGATACATGATGCCTTGCTGGCCCATGAAGCTGAACTGGTCGCTTGTGCGGGTTTCATGCGCATCATGACCAGTGACTTCATTGCAAAATGGGACGGCAGGATGATCAACATCCACCCATCCCTGCTGCCCTTGTTCAAAGGCGTGAATACTCATGAACGCGCCCTGCAGGCCGGTGTGCGGGTTCACGGCTGCTCAGTGCATTTCGTATCCGCCGAACTGGATGCAGGTGCGATCATCGCGCAAGGCGTGGTCAAAATCATGCCGGGCGACGATACAGATACGCTGGCAGCGCGGGTGTTGCCCGTTGAACACCGGATTTACCCGGCTGTGCTGAATGCGCTGGCTGAAGGACGTATCGGTCTGGAAAACGGGCGTGCCGTATTTTCAGACGACGCTGCAGCCGGCCTGTCCGTGCTGGCAATCGGTTAGTCTGCACTTGTGCAAACATCGCGACCTCATTCTACACGATGGCGTTACCGGCATTAGATTCTCCTTGAAACGGCAATCGAAATAAGAGAACATAAGAAGAACGATCAGACTTCTCAACACCCGCCTGGAGCGTATTATGCTGAAATTACAAATGTTTGGCCCGGCGTTTGGATTGCCGGATCCCAGCCCGTTTGCCATGAAGGGCGAAATGCTCTTGAAGCTGGCAGGCCTCGACTACTCGACGGAAGTCGGTGACGTGCGCAAGGCACCGAAAGGCAAGATGCCGGTTCTGATCGATGGCGATACGGCAATACCGGATTCAACTTTCATCCGGTTTCATCTGGAAGACAATCACGGCATCGATTTTGACAAGGGCCTGTCTGCGCGTGAGCGCGGAATTGCCTGGTCGGTTGAAAAGATGCTGGAGGAAAGCCTGTATTTTGCCGTCATGCATGAACGCTGGGCGATAGATGAGAACTTTGACCGCGGCCCCCGGATGTTCTTCGACAGCATTCCGGCACCCGTGCGTGGCTTGCTGGTGCGAATGATCCGCAAACAGGTCAAGCGCAACCTGTGGGGTCAGGGCACAGGCAGGCATTCACGCCCTGAAATCTGCCGGCTGGCCGCCCGCATGTTGACGTCGTTGTCAGACGTCATGGGCAACAACAAATATCTGATGGGTTCCCGTGCGTGCGGGGCCGACGCATCGGTGTTTCCTTTTGTGGCCGGCAGTTTGTGCCCTGTATTTGACAGCGAAGTCCTGGCCCATGCGCGCTCACACAAAAACCTGGTGGACTATAATCAGCGCATGATGGCGGAATTTTACCCGGACCTGAAATAGGCCGCAGCAGACGCCTTCACAGACAAAGCGGTGTGCAAGACGGCTTCGATCCCGATGTCAGGTCAATGCCGAGGCCAGAACGGCCAGCGGAGCCAGCGTTGCTACAGCAATCAGACCTGCTATGCAGATCAGTTCCAACATGGGAGGACGTGTACGTACAAAAATCATGGTCGAAACATGCCTTGATTCTTGAAATCAGGAAATGATTCTTTTCAATGACTTGCCGTGCGGAGATCACCTACCATCTGAACTCACAGGCGTCAGGCCTGCCTGATCCAGACATGGTTGTCATGAAAGGCGCCGCCGCCAACCGGCGCCGGCTGGTCTGCACCAACCAGTGTGTTAATGCCGCAACCGCCTTCAAAACTGCGGTTCGGCCAGATGCCCTCAGACACCACAACGCCGCGTTTGACCTTGTCATGCTGGCGCACATGCAGGGTCACGACGCCCAGTTCATTGCCGATTTTGACCTTCTGGCCATCCGAAAAACCATTGGTCTCCATATCAGCAGGATGCATGAGCAGTTCCGGCCGGCCTTCGCGCTTAACCGAACCGGGTGTCTCGTTGAATGTGGTGTTTAAAAATGTCCGTGCCGGGCTGGTGGCCAGCCGGAACGGATGCTCTTCATCTGCCGCCATGATGACATCCCAATGGTCCGGAAATCCCGGCATCTGACCGACCGGGCCTTTCGAGGTGACATGGGATTTGTGCCGTACGGATTTCCAGTCGGGTTTGAACCGGAACTTGCCGTCGGGGTGGCCAAACCCGTTCAGGAAATGGGCGGTTTCAAACCCCGGTTGAACATCGCACCATCTGGCTGCCTCGAGATCGTCTATGCGCAATCGGCCGGAATTTTCGAGCGTCCAGTCAATCAGTTCACGCTCGCTCATCTGGAAACCGGGATGCTCGGCTCCCACTCTGCCGGCCAGTTCACAGATTACCTGATGATTGCTGCGGCATTCACCCGGCGCATTGATCAGTTTCGGCCCCAACTGGATGAATTGATGTCCACTGCCCTGATAGACGTCGTCATGTTCCAGGAACATGGTGGCCGGAAGCACAATATCCGCCAGTTCCGCCGTTTCGGTCATGAACTGCTCATGCACACAGATGAACAGGTCATCGCGGGCAAAGCCCTGTTTCACCGCATTCTGGTCCGGCGCGACTGTGATCGGATTGGTGTTCTGGGTGAACAAGACAGTGACCGGAGGTCCACCCTGCAGATCATAAGGGTCGTTGTTGAGAACAGCGCCTATGCGGCACTGGTCCAGCATGCGCACTGTCGGATCAAAGGCATCAAGACCCTCAATCATCATCTTGTTCCATTTGTAGATGCCGGAATTGGAGTGCAGTGCTCCACCACCTTCATGCTGCCAGTGGCCCATCACAGCAGCGATACTGGTGACCGCGTGCATGTTTGTCGACCCGTTGCGCGATCTGGCGAAGCCGTAACCGAGGCGGAAATAGGTTGCTTTGGTGCGGCCCACAACCGCGGCAAACTTCTCGATGTCTTCGACACTCAACCCCGTGATCGATGCGGCCCATTGCGGCGTTTTAGTCTTGAGGTGGGCCTCGAAACCCACCGGGTCGTCGGTGTATTTGTCCATATAGGCACGATCGGCGTGACCATCGCGGCAGGCGATATGCATGACGGCACATGCCAGTGCACCGTCGGTGCCGGGACGGATCACCAGACCGATATCGGCCTGCTTGAGGGTACCGGTTTCATAGACGTCGACCACGGCGATTTTCGCGCCCCGGGATTTTCTGGCCGCAGCGGCATGGGTCATCACATTGATCTGTGTATTGACCGGATTGGTGCCCCATAAAACAACCAGGTCAGACTTGGAAATTTCGCTGGAACTGGTGCCGCTAAGGCTGCCGGTGCCGGCGGTATAACCGGCGATCGGCAGCGACGTGCAGATGGTATCGTACATGCCGGAGTATTTTTTCACATGGCGCAATCGATGCATGCCATCGCGCATGACGAGCCCCATGGTCCCTGCGAAATAATATGGCCACACGGCCTCGGGTCCGTGTTTTTCTTCCGCAGTCAACATGGCCGCTGCAACTTCATCAAGTGCATCGTCCCATGACAATTCCTGCCATTCGCCGGACCCGCGCGCGCCTTTTCTCTTCAAGGGGTGCAGCAGCCTGTCCGGATGATGGATACGCTCGGCATAACGGCCGACCTTTTCGCAGATCACCCCGGCGGTATAGGGATTGTCCTTCGCACCGCGCACCCGCCCAATGGTGTCGGCGTCCAGCACCTCAACCTCCAGGGCACAGGTAGACGGACAGTCATGCGGGCACACAGAGTGCACTGTCTTGATATTCGGGCGCAGGTTCATACTTAACACCGTAACTCTATGGTACTGTTACGCCAATGGTCTTTGAGATCCTATCAGCAATGTGAGGACTGCTCAGCAACTGGCGACGGTCGCAACAAAGCACGAATCATCATGATCCTATAACATTGAGCGATCTACGTTGGACGCAAAGGCGATAGTGACCAGTGGAATATAAATCGATCAGAGACTGGTTTTCCGGTGCGGCGCAGATGTTTTCTGCCCGTAACTCGGCCTTGCAGATCAGTGCCCTGCCGTGCCGTACACGCAAGGGATCGCTGGAGGTTTGCCTGATAACATCGCGCGGCGGCGGCAGGTGGATCATTCCCAAGGGGTGGCCGGAATCAGATCTGAGTCATGTCGAGATTGCAGCCCAGGAAGCCTGGGAAGAAGCCGGCCTGACCGGACCTGTTCATCCCGAGCTTTATGCATCCTATGCGTCGTCGAAACAGTTTGAGCCGGGGGTCGGCATTCCGGTGCGCATGGATGTCTATCTGTTGATGAATCCAGAACAGGCGAAAAAGTTCCCGGAACTGGGACAGCGCAAAATCAAGTGGCTGACCATAGACGAGGCAATTGAACGGGTAGACGAAGGCGGCTTGAGAGATGTGTTGATCAGACTGAAAACCGACGGCCTGCCCACATAACACCGCGGAATTTTTGGGGGCATAACTTTTGCAGAATGATGGTGTCGCCACTTCGCATTTGATAGTCACAAAACTGTCATAAACCAGCGAATCGACCATAAAAATGAGTGAAGAAATCCAACCACCTGCGCCGCAATTGCGCAAGACTTCACTCGACAAGGATCTGTCAAAGCTCTCCAGCATGGAAACCGCGTCCAGGGCGCTGTCCATGCAATTGCTGGCACCGGGTCTGGCAATTGTGTTTCTGGCCTGTGCCGGCCTGCTGGCAGCCGCATACTCCGGCGAAAATCCAAACAGCGCGCTGATTGTCGCGGCTGCCATTATCGGCGGGTACATGGCGCTGAACATCGGCGCCAATGATGTCGCCAACAATGTTGGCCCGGCAGTGGGCTCCAAGGCCATGTCACTGATGGCCGCACTGGTCATTGCCGCCATTTTTGAAAGTGCAGGTGCGATCATCGCCGGTGGCGACGTTGTTTCGACCATCTCCAAGGGCATTGTCGATCCCAAACAGGTGGCCGATGCCAACACCTTTGTGTGGGCCATGATGGCTGCGCTCATGTCATGCGCCATGTGGGTCAACCTGGCGACCTGGCTCGGCGCGCCGGTGTCCACGACCCATGCAGTTGTTGGCGGCGTGATGGGGGCGGGTATAGCTGCTGCCGGCTTCGGTGTGGTGAACTGGGGAGTTATGGGTGCAATAGCGGCAAGCTGGATCATCTCTCCGGTTCTGGGCGGCGGCATTGCCGCGCTGTTTTTATGGTTCATCAAGTCCAATATCATCTACCAGGAAGACAAGATTGCCGCAGCGCGCAAATGGGTGCCGATGCTGGTTTCCATCATGCTTGCTGCCTTCACCTGCTATCTGGTCATGAAAGGCCTCAAGAAAGTCTGGAAACCTGACGTCGCTTCTGTCGCTATGCTGGGCATTGCGGTATTCGGCGCATCCATACTGGTACTCCGGCCGATTATCCGGGCACAGTCGCAGGGTATGGAAAACCGCAATCAGTCCTTGCGAAAACTGTTTCATATCCCGCTGATCTTTTCCGCCATGCTGTTGTCGTTCGCCCACGGCGCCAATGATGTCGCCAACGCGGTTGGCCCGCTTGCGGCCATCTTCCATACCATCCAGTCCGGTTCGGTCGACGCCAAGGTCGGCATACCGTTGTGGGTGATGATGATCGGCGCCTTCGGTATCAGCCTGGGGTTGTTTTTGTACGGGCCAAAACTGATCAAGATGGTCGGCGAGCAGATCACCAAGATGAACCCGATGCGGGCATTCTGCGTGGCGCTTTCTGCCGCCATCACGGTATTGATTGCCTCCGGGTTCGGACTGCCGGTCAGTTCCACCCACATAGCGGTCGGTGGGGTATTTGGCGTCGGGTTCCTGCGCGAATACTACACGACACATTCAAAACGCAGGCGCACCTATCTGGCCCGCAAGGCCGGCAATGCCGGTTTCACGAAAGTCCAGGCTGAAGAACGCAGTGAAGACGAAATTGTTTACCGCAAGCTGGTGCGCAGGTCCCACTTCATGACGATTATCGCCGCATGGATCATCACGGTACCGGCGACCGCCGTGCTGGCCGGTGTCCTGTACTTCTTGTTGAAACAAATGGGTTAGGCAGGGCAGGATCTGCCCGCTAGATCAGGATGGTTTTTGGTTGAACGAACCAAAAATCATAAACCTGATCGCTTCCAAAGTGATCAGGCAACTTTATGGGTTCAATTGAACCCATGTTGCTTTAGTGGCGGCCGGACAAATGCTTTCATGTTGTGTCAACTTCAGCCGGAGCCAAGGCGGTCCGGTTCGTCGCGCGATACACCCAGACCCCAAATTTGCTTGATGATCAAATAAAACGGTGCCTTGCGCTGTTGATCCGATGGTACAACAACGACGTATCCGAATCGTAAACGGAGAGACAACATGAAAAAACTCATACCGGTATTGAGCCTTGCTGCCGCTGTAGCGTTTTCCGGAACAGCTGTTGCCGGCGAAACTCCCGCTCCTGAAGGCGCCGCTGTCTACTTCATCAACGTCAAGGACGGCGACACCCTCACCAACCCGGTAACAATCCGGTTCGGCCTGAAAGGCATGGGCGTTGCACCAGCGGGTACTGAAAAAGAACACACTGGCCATCATCACCTGATCATCAATGAGACCCTCGAAGGCGAGGAACTGAACGAACCCATTCCTGCCGATGATCAGCATGTCCACTTCGGAGGCGGCCAGACAGAGAAAACGCTGGAACTGCCGGAAGGCACACACACCCTGCAACTGGTTCTGGGTGACTGGAGCCACGTCCCGCACAACCCGCCGGTCATGTCCGAGAAAATCACAGTAACTGTGAAGTAACGCATTGCAGACGTGAAGGCGATTCATCTGATGGTGAAGCGCTCTCACCGTGCCCTGACCAGAGATGAATATTTGTCGGAGCCACGATGTGTCGCTTCTTGCCGACGTGCTCCAATAGAGTGTCTAATGGGATCAGTATTTTTCCCTTGAAGGACATGAAGCATGAAATCGACTGCGCGGGTTGTCATCGTTGGCGGCGGTGTAATGGGCGTGGGCCTGCTGTACTCTCTGGTCAAGGAAGGCTGGAGCGATGTGGTCCTGGTTGAGAAGGGCGAACTGACGTCAGGCTCCACCTGGCACGCAGCCGGTCAGTGTCCGCAATTCACCGGCTCACTCAATCTTGCCAAGATCCATCACGAAGGCACATTGGTCTATCCCAAGCTGGAGGAAGAGACCGGCGAGGCCGTGTCCTGGCATGGCTGCGGCGGTCTTCGCCTGGCCATCACCGATGCCGAGGTTGAATGGTTCAAGCAGGTCTATGGCGTTTCCAGGCTGATCGGCTATGAAGCTGCTCTGATCGGGCCCGATGAAATCAAGAAATACCACCCCTATCTGGAAACCTTCGGGGTCAAGATGGCCTATGTCACCGTAACCGACGGCCACGTGGCACCGGCAGATGTGACCAACTCCATGGCCGCGGGCGCGCGCCAGGGTGGTGCGGAAATCTATCGTCGCACCATGGTTGAGAACATCGAGCTGCTGCCGACAGGTGAATGGAGAGTCATCACCGACAAGGGCAATATCGTATGTGAACACGTGGTCAACGCCGCCGGTTCATATGCCGACGTTGTGGGTGCCTGGACCGGACACAATGTGCCGATCTGCAATATGCTGCACCATTATCTCATCACCGAACCGGTACAGGAACTGATCGACCTGAAAGACGAGTTGCCGGTGGTTCGCGACCCCTACTGCCATTCCTACCTGCGCGAAGAAACGGACGGTGTTCTGGTTGGCCCCTATGAAACCGAAGGTGCACATGTGTGCTGGGACGGCAAACCGCCAAGCTGGGATTTTGAAAGCGAACTGATCACGCCTGAACTTGACCGGTTGATGCCGTGGCTGGAAAAGGCAACCGAGCGCATGCCGATCTTTGCCAATGCCGGCATCAAGTCGGTCATCTCCGGCGCGATCACTCATACCCCGGATGCCAACTTCCTGCTGGGCCCGGCTCCCGGACCGGCGAACTACTGGATGGCAACCGGCGCCTCGATCGGCATCTGCCAGGGCGCCGGCGCCGGCAAGTACCTGGCGCAGTGGATGGTGCATGGTGCCACTGACATCAACATGGCCGAATTCGACCCGCGCCGGTTTGGCAACTGGGCCGACAAGGACTATGTAACGGCACTGTCCATCGTCGACTATCAGCACATGTATTACTGCTATCGCCCGGGCGAGCAGCACATGGACGAACGCCCACTGCGCACATCGTCACTGTATGACCGGTTGAAAGCCCGCGGCGCCCAGTTCCAGGCCGTGTTCGGCTGGGAGCGTGCGCGCTGGTTCTCGACCGACGGCAAGAGCGAAGACTACTCGTTCCGCCGGTCCAACTGGTTTGACGCGGTGGCCGAAGAGTGCAAGGCCGTGCGCGAGACCGCCGGTATCATGGACCTCACCACATTTGCCAAGTTCGACGTGAAGGGCAAGGACGCCGAGAGCTTCCTGGAGCGCATTTGCGCCAATCGCGTTCCGAAAAAAGTTGGCGGCATCATGCTGGGTCACCTGCTCAAGGAAGGCGGGCGCATTGAAAGCGAAATTACCGTCACCCGCCTGGGTGAAGACCATTTTTATGTCCTGTCTGCCGCTGTTGCGCAGTTGCATGACATGGACGCGTTACGCTGGCGCCGCAACAAGGATGAAGTCGTCACCATCACTGACGTGACGGATGATTTCGGTGTCCTGGCACTGGCCGGACCGCTCGCACGCGACATCCTGCAGCCCCATACGCCGCAGGATTTGTCCAATGAGGGGCTGCGCTGGTTGCGCGGCACCTTCACCGAAGTTGCCGGTGTCAGGGATGTCCGCCTGATGCGGGTCAACTATGTGGGTGAACTGGGCTGGGAAATTCACGCCCCGATGGCTGGCCTGCCGGCGATTTTCGACGCGCTGATGGCGACCGGCGAACCGCTGGGCATGAGACTGTTCGGGGCCTATGCCATGAATTCACTCCGCATGGAGAAGGCCTATCGTGGATGGGGTAGTGAGCTGACCCAGGAAATCACCATGATTGAAGGTGACATGGAACGCTTCTGCCGTTTCGACAAGGAGTTCATCGGCAAGGCAGCCACGCAGGCCTCCAAACAACAAGGTCCGCGCATCCAGCTTGTCTACATGGAAGTGGAGACAACCGATGCAGACTGCGCCGGCAATGAGCCGATCTATCAGGGCGGCGAGATTGTCGGCCTCACCACCGGCGGCGCCTATGGGCATGCGGTGAAAAAATCGCTGACCTTCGCCTACCTGGACCCCAAAAAAGCTGATATGGGCAAGGATTTCGAGATCATGATGTTCGATGAAATGCAGCCTGCCAGGATCATCGAGCAGCCAGCCTGGGATCCGGAGAACGTGCGCTTGAAGGCGTAATCCTCTCCTCAACTCAACATGAACCGTGGGTGAACGAGGCATTCACTCACGGTTATGTGATCATGTGGAACAGTGGCGCCAATAATAACAGCTCCGACAAAAGGAGAGAAGCGCCATGACTTACGACCTGAAAGTGATCCTGTTACTCGGCATGCTTGCCGGCTTGTCGTTCATAGCCAGCCTGGCCATAGTTTGATATATGGGGTTAAAAAACACCCTTAAGTCACTGTTTTAAAAAAATTAAAGTCCCGACAGTTTCGGTCTGCGGCTGTATTCAGCCCACGAGTTGCCTGCAGCAACAATGCAGGACGTGCCATCGACCTGGGTGACTACAATGGTCCATGTGCCGGTATCGGATGTGAACAGCTCGACCATGCCGGAAGAACCTACAAGGCCCATGCCTGAGCGTTGTTCATCGTACTTTGCCGTCAGCTTGTCGGTAATCATGTCATGCTCAGCGCAATATCGCACACCGGCGTTGGCCCGCGAAGGCGCTGTGGCCCAGGCGAAAATGACGAGCGCAGCGGCAATCAATGCGTAGACTTTTAAAGACATTACCGTGTCCTTCCTGCAGCCCCTGCAGCAGTTAATCCGCCACACGCGAGATGCTATAGAAATTGCTAAGCCGGTCCCTGTCAGTCTGATGACAAAGCCTGCACTCTTATGGTTAATGAATGATTAACAGCCAGCGAAACAGTCACTGTCGCCTGGGTAGAGTCCTACGCTGCTGACGCTCTGCCAAGTGCCCGGTCAAGACGCCGCCACAACAGGCTGTAAGGTGCCAGTAACACCAGCGCCATCACAACCTTGACCACCAGATCGCCCAGTGCCCAGGACAGCCAGCGCGGCGCTTCCACGGCCAGTACACCAAGCAATGGCGCCGGCTGCGCTGCAAAATCGAGGCCTGCCCCCAGGATGGAAAAACTTGCAGCAAATGCAAATGAGAAGAAAATGAAGGTGTCAACCACGGCACCGACCATGGACGAGATCAGCGGCGCCCGCCACCACTGGCCCGATCGCAGTTTGTCAAATATCGATACGTCCATCAGTTGGGAAATCAGGAACGCTGACCCTGATGCTATGGCAATGCGCGGACTTGCCAGGATTATTGAAACCAGCACTGCAATGGCAAACCCGGC
>Ga0316190_10001401_pt1 | contig 17374 bp, 18 predicted proteins | sample Eddworburrow2_MG_FD_204929 | JGI IMG/M metagenome (GOLD analysis project Ga0316190, IMG submission 204929) | Coastal sediment microbial communities from Maine, United States - Eddy worm burrow 2 | ecosystem: Environmental > Aquatic > Marine > Coastal > Sediment | place: USA: Maine | collected... | reverse complement strand
ATTGCCAGCCCCAGGGCCACCGGATTGCGTCTCAGCACTGCAAGCACGACTCGTTAACGCCCCTTGGCGGCTGACTCGGGCGGCTGGGTGATCAGGCCCACACTGGGCGCACCCGCCTGCTGCAGGATGACCATCGCCTGCACCACCCGGTCATAGACGACCGCTTTGTCTCCCTTGATGAGTACCGGGATACCGGGGTTGTTCTTGATGATTGCGGTGCTCTTTTGCAGCAGTTCCTGTTCGTCGACCTTTTGAATCCTGTCGTCGTCGTAGGTGATGGACAGATCTCCGTTCGGCCCGACGGTGACCACGTAAGGCCGCTTGGCGTCCTCTTCGATCGGTTTCGCATCCGCCTCGACCAGATTCACCTTCACCCCCTGGGTCAGCAGGGGTGCGGTGATCATGAAGATGACCAGCAACACCAGCATGACGTCGATGTAGGGCACGACGTTTATCTCGGACATCGGGCGTCTTGTCTTTTGTCTATGGGCCATAAGCTGATCTAACAGATAGGACGCAGAGTTCGCAGAGGTCCGCAGAGATCACAGAGTTTTTGCATGTAGAACGAGAAATTCTCTGCGTCCTCTGCGCTCCTCTGTGTTCTCCGCGTCCCATCTGCTTGGCTTTTCAACGCTTCTGCGCTCGCGTGTGGGCCTGGCGCTGCAGGATGTTGGAGAATTCCTCGACGAAATCGTCATAGCGGTTCTCCAGTCGCTGCACGGAGTTGGCGTATTTGTTGTAGGCGACCACCGCGGGAATGGCTGCGAACAGCCCCATGGCGGTGGCGATCAGCGCCTCGGCGATCCCGGGCGCGACCAGATTCAGAGTAGCCTGCTTGACGTTTCCGAGCGCGTGGAAGGCGTTCATGATGCCCCACACCGTGCCAAACAGGCCGACATAGGGACTGGTCGAACCCACCGTAGCGAGAAAGGAAAGATGCGACTCGAGCGTATCGATTTCACGACTGAGTGCCACCCGCATGGCACGTCGTGCACCCTCTACCAGGGCCATGGGGTCTATGCCGGTATTCTCACGCAGGCGCACAAACTCACGGAATCCCGCATGGAAGATCGCGCTGGAACCACGCAGGGTCTCTCGATCACGATCGACCGCCCGGTAAAGGTCTCCCAGATCGCCGCCGGACCAGAAGCGGTTCTCGAAATCTTCCGCCTCGCGTCGGGCCTTCTTCAGCACCCGTGAGCGATCGAAGATGATGGTCCATGACAGCACCGAGGCCAGCAAAAGCAGGGCCATCACCAGCTGCACCACCACACTGGCATTCAGGATCAGGCTGAAGAAAGAAAGGTCACTCGTGGGCATGTTTCAACTTCTCGCGGATATTGGCCGGTATGGCAGTCGGGCGGAATCTGTCACTGTCCAGGCAGGCCACCTTCACAGTGGCCCGGCTCAGCACGGTGTCCGGCGCACGTACGATGCGTTGCACGAAGGTCAGACTGGCCTTGCTGGCCGATCCGATCTCGAGCTCGACCACCAGTTCGTCATCAAGACGTGCCGGCAAAAGATAGTCGATTTCAACCCGTCGAACCGCGAACAGGATCCCGGAGTCGCGCATCAGTGCGTCCTGTCCGAACCCGAGATCTCGCAGCCACTCGGTACGCGCCCGTTCGAGATATTTGAGGTAGTTGGCGTAATACACCACGCCACCGGTATCGGTATCCTCGTAATACACCCTCACCGGCCATTCAAACACGCTCAACGTCCTGCCCTGCTGTGATCGAAGGGATGATTAACCTGCATATTGCACCAGTATCCGGGATGATCGCGCCGGCCAGGTGCGATTGGACGCCGCTCTGGAATGAAAGGCATAGCCTCTGCTATGCCTTGATTGAAGAGCAAGTACAAGCGTACCTGGACAAGCGAGGGCCCGGATAGATCGCTGGCGAAGAACCAACTATACCCTGTGTGGGTCAGCCAATTTTCCAGTTTTACAGCATTCACGACTTTGTCTTCAGGCCCGCCCGTGATCGACTGGTGCAACATGCAGGTTGAGTTCAGTCATCTGCCAGATCGGCAAACAGATCCGGTGAATTGGCGGCTTTGGGCGGATTCAGGCCAAAATGTACAAACGAGGCCCGGGTTGCCATGCGCCCGCGCGGCGTGCGCATCAGATAGCCCTGCTGGATCAGATAGGGTTCGAGCACGTCCTCGATGGTCCCGCGTTCTTCGCCGATTGCAGCCGCCAGACTGTCCAGACCGACCGGGCCACCATCAAATTTCTCAATCACCGTCCTCAGCAGACGACGGTCCATCTGGTCGAATCCGTTGGCGTCCACCTTCAGCATCTGCAATGCGGCATCCGCCACTGCGGCAGTCACCTCGCCGTGCAACTTGACCTGGGCGAAATCGCGCACCCGGCGCAGCAGGCGGTTGACGATACGCGGCGTCCCGCGTGAGCGCCTTGCAATCTCGGTCGCCCCCTCGTCGCTGATCTTGACCCCAAGGATACCTGCCGAGCGGCGCACGATCCGCGACAGCTCGGCCTCTGAATAGAACTCCAGGCGCTGCACGATGCCAAAGCGGTCTCGCAGGGGCGAGGTCAGCAGACCGGCGCGGGTCGTGGCACCGACCAGGGTGAAAGGCGGCAGATCGACCTTGATCGAGCGCGCGGCCGGTCCCTCGCCGATCATGATGTCCAGCTGGTAATCTTCCATCGCCGGGTACAGCACCTCTTCGACCACAGGACTGAGACGGTGGATCTCGTCCACGAACAGCACATCGTGCGGCTCGAGATTGGTCAGCAGCGCCGCCAGATCCCCCGGGCGCTCGAGCACGGGACCCGAGGTCTGGCGCAGATTCACCCCCATCTCGTTGGCGACGATGTGCGCCAGGGTCGTCTTGCCGAGGCCGGGTGGGCCGAAGATCAGGACGTGATCAAGTGCCTCGCCGCGATCCCGGGCTGCCGGAATGAAGATCTCCATCTGCTCCCGGACCGCGGGCTGGCCGACGTAATCGGCCAGGGTCTTGGGCCGGATGGCGCGATCGATGGCCGCATCGTCGGCAGCGGACTGGGCACTTATGAGGCGATCTGGATCTTGCATCGGCTGATTATGTAGGAATGGCGGTCTGGCTTCGAGTGCCGAATAAGGGCAATCCGCAGGCAATCGGCCGATTCGCAGGCAAACTGCTGATCAGAAACACCCGCGACCTCGGCGCAGGATCTCGGACGCAGAGTTCGCAGAGTTGCCGCAGAGAACGCAGAGATCACCATTACACATTCTCTGTGATCTCTGTGTTTTCTCTGCGCCCTCTGCGTCCCATGGGGCACCAAACGCAACACTGGCTACTTCACGGTCCCCTGCAGGGCCGCCTTGATGATCGACTCGGTGTCCATACCCTCCTCGAACACCTTGCTGACCATGCGACTCGCTTCCGGCGGCCGGTAGCCAAGCACCACCAGGGCACTGACCGCGTCCTGGTCTGCACCGGCCGGTTTCGCAGCGGGGCCGACGGCGACGCTACCGCCCCCGGGCAGGGTGCCGATCTTGTCGAGCTTGTCGCGCATTTCGATCACCAGGCGTTCTGCCGTCTTCTTGCCCACCCCGGGCAGCCGGGTCAGCGCCGCCAGATCGCCGGTCTGCACGGCCTGGCTGAATTCCTCGGCGGTCATCCCCGAGAGCACGCCGAGCGCCATCTTGCCGCCCACACCGCTGACCTTGAGCAACGCCCGAAACAGAGTGCGGTCGGCCTCGCGGGCAAAACCGTACAGAACATGGGCATCCTCACGGACCGAGAGGTGGGTGTGCAGGGTCACCTCCGCGTCGCCCTCCGGCAGGACGTAGAAGGTCGACATCGGCGCCTCGATCTCATAACCGACGCCATTCACCTCGAGCAGCAGGAAGGGTGGCTGCCGGGAAACAATCCGGCCCCGCAGGCGCCCGATCATTGCGCACCCTCGATGTGCCGGCGGGTGGCATTGCTGTGGGCATGGCACAGGGCTACCGCCAGCGCATCCGATTCGTCCAGGGCCATCCTGCCCTGCATTCCGAGAATCACCCGCACCATATGCTGTACCTGCTCCTTTTCGGCCCGGCCGTTGCCGACGAGGCCCTGCTTGACGGCCGCCGGGGTGTATTCGAAAACCGGAAGATCGAGGGTGACGACCGCACTGATCGCCGCACCGCGTGCCTGGCCCAGCTTGAGCGCTGAAGAGGCATTGCGCGAGACGAACACCTGTTCGACAGCCACCTCCAGCGGCTGCCATTCGCCGAGCACCTCGCGCAGGCCACTGAAGATCTCACCCAGACGCTTTGGAAAGTCACCCGAAGTGGTACGGATACATCCGGAACCCAGATAACGGCTGCGCACGCCGTCGCTCTCGATCACACCGAAGCCGGTCACCCGCGAGCCGGGATCGATGCCGAGCACCCGGGTCATGCGTTTTTACGCCTGTAGCTCATCCATGATTTCCGGAGCGATATCGGCATTACTGTAGACCTCCTGCACATCGTCCAGATCTTCCAGGAAATCGACCAGGCGCAACAGCTTTTCCGCATTGTCCCTGTCCAGCGGAGAACTGTTCTCGGCCTCGAAGGTCACCTCGGCATTGTCCGGCTCGTGCCCGGTCGCCTGCATCGCGGCCAGGACATCGGAGAAATCGTCCGGATCCGCATAGACGTCCACCGAACCGTCGTCGTTAGCCACCACGTCTTCCGCTCCGGCCTCGAGTGCGGCCTCCATGATGGCATCCTCATCGGCACCGGGGCCGTAGCTGATGATGCCCTTCTTGCTGAACATATAGGCCACAGAGCCGTCCGTACCCAGGTTGCCGCCGTGCTTGGTGAAGGCATGTCGCACCTCGGAGGCGGTGCGGTTTCGGTTGTCGGTCATGCAGTCGACGATGATCGCGACACCACTGGGACCGTAGCCCTCGTAGCGGATCTCATCGTAGCTGCTGTCGTCTTCACCGCCGGCGCCACGCTTGATCGCGCGCTCGACTGTATCGTTGGGCATATTGGCGCCGCGCGCCTTGTCCACTGCCAGCCGCAGACGCGGGTTTGCGCCGATGTCGCCGCCGCCCTCTTTGGCCGCCACCGTGACCTCGCGGATCAGTTTCGACCACAACTTGCCGCGCGCCTTGTCGGTCGCTGCCTTCTTGTGTTTGATATTGGCCCACTTGCTGTGACCTGCCATGCCACTACCCCGTCCGAATGTATTGAATTTTGCGTTGAATTACGCGAATTCGGCGATTTTAACATTGCCTGCGTCTCGGCGGCAGCGTTCAAGTCGGGGCCTTTCTGGCCGCCAAGCTGGGAGTCTGCAAAAGACCAAGAACAATGAAAGGACCGAACCACCGACTCGCCACGGCGACCCTGCCGATTATGAAAGAGACGGCGCGCGAATTGCGCCGACTGCTCGAACTGCGCTCAACACGAAACCACCAGATCCAGGACGTGCTGCTGAGCGATCCGGCGGCAGCGATCGCGGTATTTCGCGAACTCAGGCAGGCGCGCCCGGGGGCCTGTGAACAGGTGACCGATACAGCCCATGCGGTCTCGCTGATCGGCCTGGACCCATTTCGCCGGCTGCTCGACAAGCTGCCCGAAATCGAGTCGGGCAGAAACGAAAAGACCGGAATGAGAGGGCCGGAGACGGCCTACAGCCAGGCCGCTCACGCGGCATTTTATGCCGGCGCCCTTGCCGACCGCGGAGGCAATGCGGGGAACCGTGAAATCCCTACCGCGGCCTTGCTGCAGAATCCGGCGATCCTCGCCCTCTGGAGTACTGAACCCGAGTCGGCCCTGCGCGCCAGCAACGCCGTGCGCGACGGCGTACCCGCCAACACCGCCTTCTCGGCAGAGCTCGGCGAGCCCCTGGAGCAGGCCAATCAGCGACTGGCCAGGGCCTGGGCCTTCCCGCGTCTGGCCAAACAGGCAATGGGCGACTGGGACGACTTCAACCCCCGGCCACAGATGGTCAAGCTGGCCGACGGCCTGGCGCAGACAACTGCTGCCAGCTGGCAACACGAGGACAAGGAAACCCTGACCGCGCTGTTATCCGAATTCCTCGACCTGAGCAGGGACCAGGCGACAGCCTGGCTGCACCAGCGGGCCACCGACGCCGCACGCAAGCTGAGCAAACTCGACTATCCCCTGCCGGGCTTTGAGCTCATCTTCATGCCGGGCGAGATCGAAGATGAAGAGGATGATCACGATATCCCGGTTTTCGGTGCGCCCCGCCCCCGGCAGACGGCGAAGGAAACCTCACCAGCCGGTGATCTGCACAGCACCATGGCCGACGTCATGCGGCGCATCCGCGAGCAGACCGGCAGCGAGCGCGTGATCTTCGCCATGCTCAACCAGGATCGCAGCCGTTTGCGCACCCGGCTGGCACTCGGTGGCAAGCCGGCTGACGGCCTGCGCAAACTGGACCTCGACCTCGGTCAGAAGAATCTGTTCACCGCCCTCATCGCGAAACCACAAAGCGTCTGGTTGAATCGGCAAAATGCCAAGACCTACGAGGGCTATCTCCCTGTCGCGCTGCGCCGTATGCTGAGCCCGCATGGCGCCTATCTAATGTCTCTGTTCGTTCACGACAAACCGCTCGGCCTGCTTTACGGCGACGGCACTGCGTTGAATGAGGGGGGCTACAGGCAGTTTCGCGAACTCTGCCTGGAGGCCAGCAGGGTGCTGGACACCGGCAGCCGAGTTGTCGAAAAACCGCAACAACAGGGCATCCCGCAGATGCCGCCCGGTTGAACCTGCCTGGCGGGCGTGCAAACATCCGCGCGCAGCCAGACCGGAGAACCAGACGTGAGCGAGCAAAACCAAGGTCCCCAACCCACCGAGATCAATCTTCATCGGAAATCCCGGCTGCTGAATATCACGTTCTCCGACGGCAAGAGTTTCTCCCTGCCCTGTGAGTACCTGCGTGTCCATTCCCACGCCGCCGAGGTGACCAGCCGCAGGACACCTGAAACGGGCAAGGAAACCGTCAACATCGAGCGTATCGAACCCCAGGGCAGCTACGCGATCCGTATTGCCTTCGATGACGGTCACGACACGGGCATCTATTCCTGGGAGACCCTGTACGACCTGGGCACGAATCAGGATAAATACTGGCAGGCATATCTCGACCGGCTGAGCGCGGCCGGTTATGACCGTGATGGCCGACGCCTCGCCGGCGCGCCGGATGAGGAACGCAAGATCCAGGTAATGTATTTTGCTTACCTGGCCAACAAGATGCGCAAGGAATCCGAAGAGCTGACTCCGCCGGACAGCGTCGAGGATGTGCAACAACTGTTAGGCTGGCTGCGCCGGGTCAAGGGTGATCGCGGCTACCTGTTCGCCGATGAAAACGTGCGGGTGACCGTCAACAAGCAGTTCGCCGAACCCTTTACCCGCCTCGACCCGGGTGACGAGGTGGCGATTGTGCCCAACTCACCCAACCCGCCGCCTCCACCGCCGCAGCCGAAACGTAAAACAGAAGACTGGTGACCGGGGTACAACACGAGCCGGCAATCTCAAGCTGATAAAAACCCGCCTTTCAAAGGCGGGTCTCAGAGTGATCCTGAATGCGCCTCAGATCATGGTATGCGCATCGCCCGCACCGGCATCAGGAAATGAGTTTCTTGGCCTGCTCCACCCACTTGTCGCGGTTGATGCGCCCGGAGAACTTGATAATCTCTTCCTCCAGGTGAGTGATATCTGCATCGCTGAGCTCTGCGATCTCTTGCAGGGTGTGAATACCCGAGTCTTTGAGTTTCTTTTCCAGACCCGGGCCGATGCCGGCGATCTGCTTGAGATCGTCATGCGCCACCGCCGATTTGCCCGAAGCCTTTTTGCTCTTGCTCGATGATTTCGCCTGTTTCGTCTTTGACCCACCCGCAGCCGCCTTTTCCGCCGATTCGGCAAGCGTGCCCAGATTATCGAACCAGTGACTCCACAACCGCTGCTGGGTTTCGATGGCTTCGGCCATCGCTTTTTCGATCTGGTCGGAGAGTTTGGTAATTTCCTTGCCCGAAAGCTTTTTGACCTTGGTCATTTCCGACCAGTCTTCCAGCAGGCCCATCTGACGTTGAATGGATTCCCGCACGGCAGACTGCCACTGCTCGAACTCGGGCAGTTTATCCGGGCCACCGGTCCCACGGAGAACCTGGAGCCATTGATCCCACAATTGATTCTGCGTGTCGAGCCAGCGCTGCGTCGAATTTTGTGCCTCCGCGCTCAGTCCGGCGAACGACTTGGGTTTGAGCTTCTTGCCGCTGGCCCGCTCCGCCCATTGATCAAGCCATTCCCGCTGGAGCTTGAGCGAGTGACTGACGGCCTGCCCAACCATGCTGTTTACGCTCTCCAGGGTTTTCTGCTGCCAGTCGTCCATGCCGCTCGGAAATGCAGCCCCGGGAAACTTGGCCATGGAATCCTTCCACAGCTGATCCTGCATGCTGCGAAGATCCTTGAACATCCCCATGTAGTCTTTAAACATTTATTTTCGCTCCGGTGGTTGTCTGACGTCTGACGTAGCAAGGAAGTATAGGAAGAATACGAAACGATTTCCCCCTAAAACGCCGGGCATTCGACGCCCCCCGCTCCCCCGCCACTGTCACCGCGAACCCGCCAGACCGACCCCAATGCAACGCCGGGACATCCACTCGCGGATTATTTTCCGGTTGGTCCACGAAGTCGCCCGCCGCGCCGCGTTATCCGCTTGCATCCAACGACATTGACGGTGCTCTTTTGGATTCAGCCTGATGGTACGCCGCGACCCCAATTCAAGCAGAAACCAATACTCATGATTGAAACGTTCAGTGGGTGCGTAACGCGCCCGCCACGGGGGAACGATCGGAAATCTGACCCCGGCATGCAGATCGACAAGCCGGTCGCCAGCTTGTAACCCGGTCTCCTCTCTCAACTCGCGTATTGCGGCCTCGCGCGCAGACTCGCCCCAATGCAAAGATCCGGTTACCGACTGCCAGAAACCGTGCGGTCTGCTGCGCTCCATCATCAAGACCTCGCCGGCAAGCGTGGCAACCAGTATCAGTACCGATTCCGGCCTTTTGTAGGATGGTTCCAAGCTCGAAGATTCCCGTTCTGATCTACCGCGCTCACTAAAGGCTAACAGCTTCGGGCCGTTAGCTTGTGAACATAATAAGGATACCTCGGTAAACCGAATGGCCTTCGACGCGACCATTCCACTGTCAGAGTGCACGGAGGCATTCACCCGGTCGATCCTGGACAACATTGCCGGACCACATATCCTGCTCGATCAGGATATGCACATCGTGGCGCTCAACACCGAGGCCAGCCTTCTGTTCGCGTGGCATCACGCCGATGCCGAAGGTCAGCCGTTTTCAGTCTTGTTCAACTCACCCGAGGATCAGCACACGGCGGATGGGATCCTCCGCCAGACAAGCTGGCAGACCGAGATTTATCCGCGCCCGGGAAGACGTATTCCGGCCCAACTCACCCGTTCAGTCGTCCAGTCCCCGCTCGGCCTGCGTTACCTGGTGTCGGTCCGTGAACTTGCCTCACATCAGGGTTTGGAAGACAGGCAGCCTGCGCCGGATGCTTTTGCACAAATCACGTTGGAGGCTGTCAGCGATGCCATACTGATCGCCGACAGAAACGGAGTGATCAACTTCAGCAACCGCGCGGCCCGCCTGCTGCTCGACCGCACGGAACTGGATGTGCTGGGTAGCAGGCTGGTCGACACGCTCCGGTTCCGCAACCCGCAACACCAGGATCAGCTCGAGGCGGCTGCCTACCAGGTGTTAAAAACTGGCGGATCGCTGCACATCAATGAAGCAGCCGAATTGTTGCGTCGAAAGACCGATACGGTCTGTATCGATGGCAAGCTCGTCGCCCTCAAAGACCACAAGGGAAACATAGGCGGCTTCGCAACCATCATGCGCGACCTGTCTACCGAGCGGCGCATGCAGGCACTGCTTTCTTTCAAAGCAAGCCATGACGAGCTGACCGGACTCATCAATCGTCGTGAATTCGAGCACCGCCTGCATGAACTGGTGCGGCAAAGCGGATCGACACAGGCCCCGAGTTCCGTCCTTATCGTCGACCTCGACCGTTTCAAACTGGTCAACGACAGCCATGGGCATATGGCGGGCGACCTGTTGTTGCGACAGCTCACCGAAACCCTGTTGAGTGAAATCCGTGGCATTGACACGTTGGCGAGAATCGGCGGCGACCGGTTCGCCGTGTTGCTGCCCGCTTGTGACAGCGAAACCGCCGGAAAGATGGCCGAAAAACTTTACGATGCTGCCGGGGACTTTCGTTTTTGCTGGGAGGACAAACAGATTCGGATCGGCGTTTCGATCGGCATAGTGGCCATTGATCAGGATATGTTCGGCCCCGGCGACGTTGTCACGGCGGCCGATGCAGCCCTGGCCATGGCGAAGGAAAACGGCCGCGGCCGGATCGTCGTCTATCAACCGGAGAGTCCGGAGGAACAGCGTCGGCGCGGTGAGGTACTTTGGGCCAGCCGGATCAGGGAGGCCCTCGACAGGGATCGTCTGCGGCTTTATTGCCAGCCGATCGTTCCGGTGGAACAAACCCGAAAGGGGGAATGGAGCTGTGAGGTGCTGGTGCGCATGCTCGACGAACGCGGTGAGATGATCCCACCCATGGCCTTCATACCCGCCGCGGAGCGCTACGATCTGATGCCACTCGTGGACCGTTGGGTCATTGGTTCCGTGATTCAGCACTGGCGAGCCCAGCCCCGAATCTTCGACCGGATCGGAAAATGCAACATCAACCTCAGCGGACAGTCACTGGCGCAGGAGGGGTTTCTGGATTTCGTCCTCGGCGAGTTCGAAAAAAGCGGATTCCCGCACCGGATGGCCTGTTTCGAGATCACCGAGACCGCCGTTGTCGCCAATATGGCCAATGCGCAGCGGTTGATTCATGAACTGTCGGCACGCGGCTGCCTGTTCGCACTGGACGACTTCGGCAGCGGCCTGTCATCGTTCGCCTACCTCAAGCACCTGCCGGTCGACTATCTGAAGATCGACGGGAGTTTCGTGCGCGACATGCTCAACGAGCCCATGGACGCGGCCATGGTGCGGGCGATCGCAGACATTGGCCACACGCTCGGGTTGAAAACCATTGCCGAGTTCGTTGAAAACGACGCCGTTTTCGCCGCGCTCCGCAGCGCGGGGGTGGACTACGCCCAGGGATTTGGCGTGCAGAGGCCGTTCCCGCTCTGCGAGCTCGAGAGCTACCGGCCGTCTACACCCGGCGAATAGAGTCGGGGCTCAGCCCTCGGAACCCGACTCTGGTGGCGACTCGGCGGCAGGCTGAGGACGACGCACCCGCAGATGCAGATCACGCAGCTGTCCCTGGGACACCTCGGACGGGGCCTGGGTAAGCAGACAGTTCGCATTCTGGGTCTTCGGGAATGCCATGACCTCGCGGATCGACTGAGCGCCGCTCATCAGCATCACCAGCCGGTCCAGACCGAAGGCAAGACCGCCATGCGGCGGGCAGCCGTACTTGAGCGCGGTCAACAGGAAGCCGAACTTCTCCTGCGCCTCCTCCTCGTCGATGCCGAGCAGGTGGAACACCTGTTCCTGGACGCTCTCCCGATGGATACGAATCGAGCCCCCACCCAGTTCGGTGCCGTTGAGGACCATGTCATAGGCACGCGACAGACAGTCACCGGGCGCAGTGTCCAAAAGCTCGAGCTGGTCTGCCCTGGGTGCCGTGAAGGGGTGATGCAGGGCCTGCCAGCGCGCCTCACCCTCATCCCATTCAAACATCGGAAAGTCGACCACCCAGACCGGCTTCCAGTCACTCGACATCAGTTCCAGATCCTTGCCCAGTTTCACCCGCAGGGCGCCGATCGCCTCGTTGACGATATTGGCCTGATCGGCGCCAAAGAAGATCAGATCACCGTTCTGTGCACCCGTACGTTCCACGATGCCGGATACCGCACTGTCCGGCAGAAACTTGAGGATCGGCGACTGCAGACCCTCGCGGCCCTGCGCGACATCGTTGACCTTCACATAGGCCAGGCCTCTTGCACCATAGATAGCGACGAACTTCGTGTATTCATCGATATCCTTGCGGCTGAGGGTTGCGCCATTGGGCACCCGCATGGCGACCACCCGTCCCTTTGGGTCCTTGGCCGGACCGGCAAACACCTTGAATTCGACGTCGTCCATCAGGTCGGCGATGTCGATCAGCTCCAGCGGGCAACGCAGGTCCGGGCGGTCAGAGCCGAACCGCTTGATCGCTTCGGCATAGCTCATGCGCGGGAACGGATCCGGCAGTGTCACCCCGAGGGTGGTATCGAACAGATCCCGTATCATGCCCTCCATCAACCCCATGATCCCGTCTTCATCCATGAACGACATCTCGAGGTCGAGCTGGGTGAACTCGGGTTGCCGGTCGGCACGCAGATCCTCATCGCGGAAACAGCGCACGATCTGGTAGTAGCGATCCATACCCGACATCATCAACAGCTGCTTGAACAATTGCGGTGATTGCGGCAGGGCGAAGAACTTGCCCGCGTGGATCCGGCTAGGCACCAGGTAATCTCGCGCTCCCTCAGGGGTCGCGCGCGTCAGCATCGGCGTCTCTATATCGAGAAAGCCATGGTCGTCCAGGTAGCGGCGCAGCGTGCGTGTCGCCAGCGCGCGCAGGATGATGCGTTCCTGCATCGCCGGCCGGCGCAGATCGACATAGCGGTAGCGCAGGCGCAGTTCTTCGGAGGTGTCGTCGTCATCGAGCTGAAACGGCGGGGTCTCGGCGCGGTTGAGAATCTCCAGCTCCAGGCCCAACACCTCCACCTCGCCCGTCGGCAGGTCTTTGTTGACCGTTCCTTCCGGCCGGGCGCGCACGCGGCCCTTTACCCGCACCACGAATTCGTTGCGTACATGCTCGGCGGTGGCAAAAACCTCCGGCAGGTCGGGATCGTAGACCACCTGGACCAGGCCGCTGCGATCACGCAGGTCGATGAAGATGACTCCACCGTGGTCACGGCGACGATTCACCCAGCCGCAGAATTCGACGGTCTGGTCAATGTGGGCTGTGTTGACTTCACCACAGTAATGGCTGCGCATGGTGCTTCCCGGATTCTAAAAGAACGAGGCGCCCCGACTCGCGGGGCGCCCCAGATCGCATTGATTAAATTGCTCGATATTCAGTTGCAGGCGGAGCAGGACCCCGTAGCGCAACTGTGGCCATCGGATGACTTGCTTTCTGCTGCCTCGGCTTCCTTCTTTTTGGATTTTCCCTTGAAATCTGTTTCGTACCAACCACCGCCCTTGAGGTGGAAGCCGGCGGCAGAGACCAGCTTCACCAGTTCGGGTTTTTCACATCCCGGACAATCGGTCAGGGGGGCGTCGCTCATTTTCTGCATGGCCTCGAACTCGTGCCCGCACGACCCGCAGCGATATTCGTAAAACGGCATGTCGTTAATCCCATAAGTTTGTCAATCGCGGGATTTTATCACATGGGGAATCGGCACGAGAAGTCGTCGGGACGGCTCGCCGTCCGTGGTCCGGGGCGCCGCGAGAATCAGAAATACGGACCGGAAATCGGTGCGGCCTGGCGATTTTTACCCGGTTTTCGCCGGACAGCCGGATTTCTACAGCGGAAGGGTGGCGTCGACCTCATAACTGTCCTCGGCCGCAAGCTCACCCTCACGCAGACGATCGACCAGGCGCCGCATCTCCGAAAGCTCGTGCTCGGGCATACCGAACCGCAGAAATCTGTCGGTAATCTGCAGCAGGGCCTCAAGTCCCTGGCAGCGTTCGTACAGATAGCGCAGCGACATGGCGATATGGCGCGGATCGTTGCCCTCCACCCGCATCGCCTCGGCACCTGCCAGGGCGATCTTCAGTTCATCCACATCCGGTTTACGCACGCTCAATCCTCCCCCTTCTCCTGGCGACCCCTCAATTGATCACTCTGGCGCCGCAGCAGATGCCGGATGAGCAGTTCGCGATCCTGTTCCCGGATATGGCTGAACTCGATCCGGGCAATGTGCTGATAACCCGCTGATGCTGCCTCGTCGCCGGCCGGATCGCACCCGACCACGGTCCCGTAGATCATCAGGCCGGTGAAAGACGGGAACAGCAACATGCGTATCTCGATGTCAGTACCGGGGTCATAGTGCTCTTCGACACCGGCACACATCCCGCCGGCGCTGAGATTGACCGGCGCCGCGGTTTGAGCCACCACTTCTGGCTCGGTGGCGATAAAGGCGCGCCCGATCACCTCGATCTTCTGGTCGATCGCGCGAAGGTAGGCCGCCAGATCCGGGTCACGGTTTTCGATCCGTCGCAGACCGGCGGCCATCTGTGCAGTGATCGCGGATAGACTGGAGAGCACGGTGAAATTGCCGGCAAGATCATGCTCAAGCCGGTCCAGCCTGGACTGAAGATCCTCGCGCGGGACACGTCGAATGCTCATGCGTACGGTGTCGTCAATCCGGAAGAAATTGCGTCGGTCTTTACCCGCCATCATCTGTGGCTCTTGCTCTGTCATCGCCCTTCGCTTGTTTCAGTTCAATTTCAGGTCGTTGAGATCCTGAATCTTTTCGTCAATCCCGCGCGTCAGGATGAGCTCGACACGACGGTTCTTGGCCCGATTCTGCGGGCTGTCATTCTCGACCAAGGGCCGCGTGTCAGCGAGCCCCTCCACCACGACCCGGTCCTCGGCGATATCCTTGTTGCGCAACATCGAGTGCAGCACCGTCACCGCACGGGCCGAGGAGAGTTCCCAGTTGGAGCGGAACCTGCCGGTACTGATCGGGATATTGTCGCTGTGGCCGGCAACCGTAATCTTGCCCGGCTTGGCCGCCAGCACCTTGCTGATACGCGCCATCACTTCGTGGAATTCGGGATCGAGGCGGGCACTGCCCGAACCAAAAGAGCCTTTCTCCTGGATCCGGACGATGATGCTGCTCTCTTTCCTCTCCAGCGTGACCAGGCCCTGGTCGATCTCCTGGTTGAGGGCGTCCTGCAACTCGTTCAGCTGTTCTTCGAGTTCGTTCTGCAGTTGCTGCTCGGCTGCCTCTATGGCCGCCTGCTCGTCGATTTCCTGCTGGCGCTTTTCCTGTTCCTCTTGCTGTTTCTGCTGTTCCTCGGCGTCCTGCATCTTGAGATGCTCCTGCCGCACCTCGCTGGTCTCCTGGCGGATCTCGGTGATCACCGACTGTTCGGAGACCGTCGGACTCCATTCCTGCTTGATCACGCTCACGCCCATGACGATTTCGTTCGCCGGGATCTTTCGCTGAACGCCGAAGGCATCCTGCATGGACTCGGCCATCTTCTTGAAACGCACCGCATCGATGGTCGCGAACGAAAGCAGGAGGACAAAAAAGCACATCAACAAAGACATCAGATCGGCAAAGGTTGCCATCCACGGCGGGAGTCCGTCTTCGCATTTGGGGCAATCATTTGCCATTCAACGGATCCTCACGCCTGCTCGGCACGTTTCTTCGGCGGCAGATAGGTGCCAAGCATCTGTTCCAGCACCTTGGGATTCATACCTTCCTGTATGCCTGCAATAGTTTCCAGAATGAGGGACTTGTTGGTCTGTTCGAGTTCGCTCGCACGCCCAAGCTTGTCGGCCATGGGTTGCGCAAAGGCATTGGCGATAATTGCGCCATAGAGTGTAGTCAGCAGAGCAATTGCCATTGCCGGTCCAATGGCTGACGGATCCGACATATTGGCCAGCATCTGGACCAGACCGACCAGGGTACCGATCATGCCCATGGCCGGCGCCATGGTTGCCATATTCCTGAACATGCGCTGGCCGACCTCATGCCGCTGGATGGTCAGGTCGATATCTTTGATGAGCATCTTCTGGACCAGTGCGGGATCATGACCATCCACGCACAGACCGACGCCTTTTTCCATGAACTGGTTGCTTATCTCCTGACCCTCGAGCGCCAGAAGCCCGTTCTTGCGGGCCACGTCGGCCAGGGCCACCGCCTCTTCGATCAGTTTCTTGGGATCGTCAACCTTGTACAGAAAGGCCTTGAGCCCAATTGCGAACGACCCCAGAAAATCTCCCAGCGACACCTGCATCAGTGTGATCATGAAGGTACCGCCGACCACGATCAGGATCGAGGGCACGTTGACGAAGAGCATGACGTCGCCGCCGGTCGCGATTGCGCCGATAATGATGCCGAAGCCGCCGAGCAAACCGACGAGCGTAGCAATATCCACCAGTGAACCTCCTTCCGAGCATCTCCCGGGACATGCGGCTGCCAGCCAGGAGAAGTTATGAGCTCAGTAACGGAAGCGCGGGCGAAAACTTTAGTTCTGCTTTTGTCAAAAAAGGACTGCCATGCACGACAGATCGATACTGATAACAGGCTGCTCCAGCGGCATCGGGCGTTGTGCCGCGCTGGGGCTCAGGGACCGCGGATATCGCGTGTTTGCGACGGCGCGCAGACACGAGGACCTGCAGGAACTGGAACATGAGGGACTCGAGGCCGTCCACCTGCATCTCGATGACCCGGCATCCGTCGCCGAGGCGGCCACAAAAGTACTCGAAGCCAGTGGCGGCCACGTCTATGGCCTGTTCAACAACGGCGGTTACGGCCAACCCGGGGCTGTCGAAGACATCACCTGGGCGGTGCTCGAGGAGCAACTCCGCACCAACCTGCTTGGCTGGCATGAACTGACCCGCCGACTCATCCCGGGGATGCGCGCGCGTGGCGAGGGCCGGATTATCCAGAACAGCTCGGTGCTGGGCCTGGTCGCAATGCCTTACCGCGGCGCTTATAACTGCTCAAAGTTCGCCCTCGAGGGGCTGAGCGACACCCTGCGCCTGGAACTGCGTGGCAGCGGCATCTGGGTGAGCCTGATCGAGCCCGGACCGATCAGCAGTCGATTCCGTGAAAATTCGCATGCCAGGTTCAAACAGAACATCGACGCCGAAAACAGCGTTCATCGCGCCAGCTACCAGGCGATGGAGGCCCGGCTGGCCCGTGAGGGTCCAACGACGCGATTTACCCTGCCCCCGGAAGCAGTGCTGAAAAAAGTGATTCACGCCCTGGAAAGCCCGCGGCCGCGTGCACGTTACGCGGTGACCACACCGACCTATGTGTTCGGTGCACTGCGTCGGGTGCTGAGCACCCGGCAGCTGGACTGGCTGTTGCGCAAGGCCTCGGGGGGTGGGAGTCGTTAGGAACGGGATTCCGACTCCCCGGACAGGAAAAACCGGCAGCGCCAACTCGCAGGCGTCCACGGGACCGGGTGAACCGATTCAGCTGCGCAGCGCCTAACCCTCTTATTGCCGAATCTCGGCAACCGAACCCAGCGCCTGTTGAATCTCCTGCAGGGTGGGTGGTTCGGCATCCTGCGGTTCGGCGTAGATACCGTAGCAACTCATCCGTCGGACCTCGGGCTGGCCGACAGAAGAAAGCCAGAAGTGATAACCCAGAT
>Ga0316190_10001399_pt1 | contig 17377 bp, 13 predicted proteins | sample Eddworburrow2_MG_FD_204929 | JGI IMG/M metagenome (GOLD analysis project Ga0316190, IMG submission 204929) | Coastal sediment microbial communities from Maine, United States - Eddy worm burrow 2 | ecosystem: Environmental > Aquatic > Marine > Coastal > Sediment | place: USA: Maine | collected... | reverse complement strand
TCAATGACCATGTAAAGCTCACCGCGATCGGCAATCTCGGCGTTACCCTGCTGCTGTTTACCATCGGCCTGAAACTGGATGTGCGCTCACTGCTGCGCCCGGTCATCTGGGCAGGCACGACCCTGCACATGCTGGCTGTCATCGTCATCTTCGGGACAGGACTCTACTGGCTGAGCCTGACGGGCCTGGCCATCTTCGCCGAAGTGGATTTCAGGATCGCGCTGCTGATCGGTTTTGCACTGAGTTTTTCCAGCACCGTATTTGCGGTCAAGGTGCTGGAGGAGAAGGGTGAATACACCTCGAGATACGGGCAGCTCGCGATCGGCGTATTGATTATGCAGGATATCTTTGCGGTGCTGTTCCTCGCCGTGTCAGCCGGGAAGATACCCTCGCCATGGGCGTTCGCATTGCTTGGGCTGATCCCGCTGCGTGGCGTGCTGGCGGACCTGCTGACCCGTGCAGGTCACAGCGAATTGCAGATTCTCTTCGGCCTGGCACTGGCCTTTGGCAGCTGGTCGCTGTTCAACGTGGTTGATGTAAAGGGTGACCTGGGTGCGCTGATTGCCGGGGCACTGCTGGCGGCACACCCCGCGGCTGGCGAGTTGTCGAAAAAGCTGCTCGGCTTCAAGGACCTGCTGCTGGTCGGTTTCTTCCTCAGTATCGGCATGTCTGGAACCATCAGCCTGTCGGCATTGCTGGTGGCGCTGGGCCTGGCCGTGGTGGTGATGCTCAAGGTGATATTGTATTTCGGTTTGTTCACCCGCTTCCGGTTGCGCGCCCACACCTCACTGTTCGCCTCGCTGGCGCTCGCCAACTACAGTGAATTCGGCCTGATCGTCGGGGCCATTGCTGTCGTTAACGGCTGGTTGAGCAGTGACTGGCTGGTAATCATCGCCCTGGCGCTGACGCTGACCTTTATTGCGGCCGCTCCCCTGAATGCCCGTTCACGCGTACTACATAAGAAACTCAATGTGCACCTTGCCCCTTTCGAGACGGCCATCCCGCTGCCGGAAGATATGCCCATTGACCCGGGGGAGGCACGCATCGCGATCATTGGCATGGGGCGCGTCGGCACCGGCGCATACGATACCCTGAACAGGCACTACGGCGACTGGCTGATCGGAATCGATGTCGATCCCGACACGGTGTCCCGGCATGTCGCCGCCGGTCGCAACGTCATACAGGCCGATGCGACTGATGATGAGTTCTGGGCAAGAACCGGAAAAGGCAACGTCGCGGTGGCGATGCTGGCGCTCCCCGAGCTTGAACAGAATCTTGGCGTCACCCGCGGGATCCGCAGTCGCCGCTCCGACGGGCACATCTTCGCCGTGGTGCAATACCCGGAAGATGAAGCAATACTCAAGGCTGCGGGCGTGGAAACCACCTGGAGTTTTTACGCCGAGGCCGGTATTGGTTACGCTGAAGAAGTCATTGCCCATTTCGGTGACACTATCGACAAGACGGCTGAGTCTGTTTCCACTGACATACCCCCGAAAACACCGTGAACTGGTCGCGAAGCAACGCCTTTTCTAGCATCAGTCGTCGTTCGTTGCCCCGCGACTGCTGTGCCGGAGCATCACGGGACAGAGTAGCAAGCCTGCCAGCACGCCCGGTGCCACCGTCCAGGCAAGGGCATGCAGGGCCGGATTTTCCGCCACGCCGAGGCTGGCGAATGCAGCCGCCGTGGTAATGGCCGAGACGGTGATGGCCTGATAGGTGCGCACCCTGTTGCCGCTGCTGTTTTCCAGAAAAAACACCCCGTAATCCACGCACACCGCTGCTGTTAACAGCAGGCCGATCAGATGCAGCATGCCCATGGCGGCGCCGGACAGTCCCCAAAGACCCAGCAGCAACATGAGCGACAGGGTCGCCGGCGTGAGTACCCGCAGAGCATCGGCAACCGAGCGGTAGCGTGCGCTCAGTAATGCCAGGATCAGCAGCAGTCCCCACACCAGCAGGGTTTGCGCCTTGTAGCGGTAGTCGCGGGCCAGTTGCCGGATAGTATCTTTTTGACTGAAGTAACTGGCATCCGGAATGGCCTGCATCGCGTCCCGCAGTGCTTGCGGGTCATGCCTGCCGAGCCAGATGACGGCCGTGATACCCGCCGTGTCCTGCATTAACTGCGTCGACAGCAGGGTCGCGGCCGGAGAGGTCATGGCTGCTGCAGGGTCGAGCAGGGCATCAACGGCAACGCCGAGTGGCGGAAAGGCCGCGGCACTGAGTCCATGCGCTGCCAGTGTTTTTGTCCAGCGTTCCCGGACCGCCGGGCTCATGGCGTCGTTCCACGCCTGTGTATTACGGGTTTGCAGTTGCGTGGATGCCAGCCATGGAAACAGCGGATAGTACGCGTCCAGCTTGCCCTGCTGCTGCAGATCGTGCAGTTGCCGCTGTACTGCCTCGGCGGTTTGCAACACGACCTCCATGCGATCACCGCTGACGAGGATGAAACGACCGGGTTCGATGCTGGACAGGCGGGCACGTATCGAGCGATCCGTTGCTGCCAGTTGTTGCAGTGACGGCGCCAGCCTGTCCATGTCATCAGCCCACTGTATGCGGCTGCCACCCGCCAGCAGGCAGAGGGCAATGAGTGCGATGACCAGAGTGCGTGCGCGTGTGCTGACATTAATCGCGAGCAGTACTGACAGGTTGATGCGTGGCTGCACCTTTACGCGCAACAGGTCCATCAGGTCGGGCAGCAGGTAACGGGTGAGCAGCAAGGCCGCAACGATACCGCTGCCGGTGAATACGGCTACTTGCTGCAGGCCGGAAAAACCGCTGAAGCTCAGTGCCGTGTAACCGATGAGGGTGGTTGCGGCGCCGACCAGTAGCGCCGGCCAGATGCGGCGAATGGCCTGCAGCCGTTCAGCGCCGCGCGTGTCGCCAGCATGCACCATGCCGTGAATGAAATAATCGATGCAGATACCGATCAGCGTGGTGCCGAGGGCCAGCGTCAGGCCGTGCAGGTAGCCATAGAGCCACTGGGTCAGCAGGGTCGCAATGCAGGCCGTCGTGATCAGCAGGATGCTGATGCACAGCAGCGCACGCAGGGAACGAAACAGCAGCCAGAAGAGCAGGATAACGATGCCGGCGGAGAGACTGCTGATGCGGGTGATGTCCTGTTTGACCTGCTCACGGATGTTGACAGCGAAGACCGCGACGCCGGTAAATTCCAGAGTAAAGTGTTCGTCATGGCGGCTGTTAAGTGCTGCGAAGGTCGTTGTCAGTAGCTGTTGAAAGCCTTGCTGGGCCGCGGTGTCCAGTCCCGCGTGGCGTGTCTCCAGGAAGAACGCGCTATGTGCCGGGTCGTTGTCCGGTTGCCTGACTGCCTGTCCGGTGTGCGTCAGCCAGGCCAGTGTCAGCAACATGGGATCGTCGGCCAGCAGCAATTTGAGCAGTGACGGATCAGGCCCGAGCAGTGTGCGCTTGATGATCCCGGCCTGTGATGCCATGCCCTCCGCGCTGAGCAGTCGGCCGATCTCGTGCTCGGGGTACAACGACAGCAGCTGCAGCTGATAGGGCGCATAAAAGCGCAGCAGTTGCTCGACCTCGGCCTGGCTGAACGGCTCTGTCCAGACACGCTGTACCTGTTCCGATTCCGCCAGTGCCCGTTGCAGTGCGGCCACGAATTCCGCGGCGGTGCCGTTGTCCGTGTCCGGGTGGGCAACGCTGATCAGGTAGCGGCGCGCCAGTTCATCGGACTGTAGCTGGCCCACCCGGTAACCGGGATCGTCACGATCGGCGGAGAAAAAGAAATCACCGATGTCGGTCTGTACGGTGGTCAGTTGCAGTGTCGCCATCACGAGTGCGGCAGCAAACAGCAGAAAGATCCAGACCCTTGTCATAGCGATTAATGGTCGAGCAGCGGCTCAAGTGCTTGCTGCAGATCCCGGTCGGCTGCCGCACCCTGTGACAGTAATGACAACTGCCATTCCGTGTGGTCACCGTCTGCCTGTTCCAGCAGCAGGCGGTCCGGACCGCGGCCGCTGGCACCGGATAGCTGCATACGGATGATGCCGTGTTCCGTGTGCTGCTGTGGCACCAGTTGCAATGACCAGCGTTGAGCGGCAGTGTCGAAACTGAGCGTGTAATGCTGTTCCAGTTCGGTCTGTCCGCCCGTGCCGTAAAGCAACTGCATGAACGGCTCCATGCCCGGTACGGCAAACGGTTGCTCCAGTTTCAGACTGCGCTGCAGATCCTGCGTGCTGTCGATATGCAACATCCGCCCGGCAGAGATGACGGTCAATACAGGCGTTGGTGATTGTTGTGCAATCACCATCTGCCGCGGGGAGGTGTACAGGTCGCCAGTGGCTTGCCACGGTGCCGCCAGCAGTTGCAGGGTGCGTGTTTCCCGGTAACTGAAATGGAGTGTCTCCTGCACCCGCAGTCGCTGCAGTACAGCCGTGAGCGTGTCCTGTGCAGTTACTGTTGCGGGAAGCACTGCTATTGCGAACAGCAGCAGGTTGACGGGTTTCCATACGGAAAGAAACACTCTCGCCAAGGCGCAAAGATCGTAAAGGTATCGTTCCTTGTTAAAAAGCATAGTAACTATTCAGTACACCACAGAGACACGGAGTACGCAGAGACGTTTCGAAATTTAATCGTGCGAAAACGACAAAAACAGAATATTGGTGACATGGTTTATGCTAATTATTCGGGGCTTGTTCAAAGCACACATTCTGTGTTCTCTGTGCCTCCGTGGTGAATGGTTACAAAGCATATTCAAATTTATGTGCGTCTTTGCGAGAGCACTTGCAGCGTTTCTGGACAGCAACAATCATGGCCTGGCATCGCCTGGCAGGTTCCAGAACTCGTAAAAATTAAACCAGTTGTAGGGGTATTCCCGGGCCTTGTCCGCCAGCAGGTCAGCATACTGCTGCGCACAGGCCTGTGCCTGCTGCTCGCGTCGTCCACGTGCCAGCCTGATACGGTCGGTCAGCTTGATGGCGTAAGTATTGTAACTGTCATGATCGACGCGCACGCCGAAGAAACACACGATCGGACACTGCAGGATGGACGCGAGGTAATAGGGGCCGGTTGGCAGGCAGGCCGGTGCACCGAGGAAATCGACCTGTGCGTACTTTTCGCCGATGCCGGTACGATCACCGAGTATCGCGAGCAGGCCGCCACTGTCGATCACGTCGCGCATGCGGAATACCGCGTCAGGTTCCGTGGGATCGATGATGTTGTGTTGCAGTGCCGGGTTGATCGCATCCAGTGCCTGGCGGATCCTGGTGGAACCGGCAAAGTAAGCAACGATATGGACATCAAGTTCCATGTGTTTCCTGGCCAGCAGTTGGCAGGCTTCGAAGCTGCCCAGGTGTGAACCCAGCATGATAAGGCCGCGACCGTCGCGGCGCGCTTCCATGAGGACCTCGCGGCCACTGGAATGCACCTCGAACGGGTCCGCAGCGCCGCTGAGGAGGGCGACGCGATCGACCAGGCAGCGTGAAAAGCACAGTAGCTGGCGATAGTAATCCAACCAGCGCGCCTGTCCTGTTGCGCGCATGAAGAAGTGTCTGCTGGCGCGGTGCGCACTGCGCCCGGTAACGAAAAAATAGGCGGCGATCGGGTACAGCAGCAGGTTCACCAGCCAGCGATGGCGTCGCCGGCACAGCCGGATCATAAAGTTGACGGTCCAGGAGGAGCCCCGTTCCCTGGCCGTTATCCAGTCGCTCATGCGTGGCGAAGCTTGTTGCTGCGCAGCAGCCAGCGCAGCGGTGCCTGCAGCAGCAGCCAGGCATGCAGGCCGACGTTGAGCACGTTGTCATGCACGCCTCGAAAGTGCGATACACCGCCTTCCGCGGCGGACAGGTAGCGTACCCGGGTAGGTACGGACAGGATCGGGATACCTGCCCAGTGTGCCCGGATCATGATCTCGGGGTCGAAACACATCCTTGCACACAGACTGCGCAGTGCACAGATCGCAGCTAGCGGGTAGAGGCGAAAGCCGCACATGGCATCCGGTAGCTTCAGTGTACCGGCCTCGAGGGCAATCATCAGCGTGGTCAGCTTGCGGCCGTACTTGCGAATCGCGGGTATGTCATCACCGAATAGCGGGGCACCCATTATCAGCGCATCCGGTGCGGCCTGCATGCGCTGCAGGAACTGCGGGACGTCACCGAGGTCATGTTGTCCGTCGGCATCCACTTGCAGGGCATGGCTGAAACCCAGCGCCAGGGCGTGTTGCAATCCCGCCTTGACCGCTGCCCCCTTGCCGCGGTTGGCGGGCAAATGCTGCACATGGACATGCTGCGGATCCTCGTCGGCCAGACGGTCAACAAGGCCCCGCGTCGCCTCATCGCTGCCATCATCGATGATGATGACGTGCTCGAGTGTCTGCTGCAGTCCCGCGACCACCGTGCCGAGTGTCAGCGGATTATTGTAGACGGGCACCACGGCGCATACGCTTTCAGTCACGGCTGCCACACGCCAGTTGCAGCGAGCCCTTCGATACCACGGTGTCATTGTGTGCCACACTAAAGTCGAGCGTGCCGGAGGGTGTGCGCTGCAGCCGGATGGCGAGGGTGGCGCCCGGTTGTATGCGGCCGCTGAACTTCAGTGCACTGCCGCCTGCGATGACTGCATTCCAGTTCATGTGCTGCTGTAGCAGCGACTGGATCATTTCGATCTGCGCCGCCGCTGGCATAATCGGCATGTCCGGGAAGTGCCCGTTAAAACAAGGCATGTCCGCGGCCACCACGCAACGGCAGGAGAGTGCATCGCCGTCCCGGGAGTGGCTGACATCGTCAAAGCTGAACACGGGCGCGGTCATGTTCGTCGAACAGGTTTGCCACGGCCGCACCCGGCAGTTTACCGCTGGCCGTGCGCGGCAACTGCTCAACCAGCAGTATGCGCCGCGGGATCTCGATACCATCAAGCTTGCCGCGCAGATCCGCCTGCAGTTGCCGGGGTGACAGCGGTCGGTCGCCGGCTGCAACGACAGCGGCCCAGATGGCGATGTCGCGCACCCGTCCCGTGGCGGGCACGGCGATGACAGCGGCCTCCGCCACGCCGTGACAGGCGCGCAGGCTGTCCTCGATATTCGTCAGCGAAACCCGCTTACCGGCAATCTTGACGATGGTATCCGCGCGGCCCAGCAACTGAAAGCACCCCTGTTGCGCTAACGTGCCGCGGTCGGCGGTGAGGAAAGCGCCCGCCATTTCAGTACCGACAAACGGTGACTCTACCTTGAGCAAGTCCTGTTCCGTGGACAGCCGGACCCCGGGGAAGGCCTGCCATGTCTCGGCATACCGCTGCCGGCGGTGGCCAATCACGCCGGTCTCGGTGGAACCGTAGACTTCGAGGATGTCGCTGCCGTGCTGTTGTTGCCACTGTCGGGCCAGGTTGCCGGGCAGGGGGGCCGCGGCGGATACACACAGGATGCCGTGCAGGTTGGTGCCGTCCTCCAGCAACGCCTGGTACTGGGCGGGAACACTGATCAGTGTTTTCGCACCAGTGTGTCGCAGGGCCTGCAACACGTCGCGAGGGTAGCTTGGCATGTCATCGACCCAGGTGTTGCCGAGTACCCACGGCAACAGCACCGAGAAGGTCAGCCCGTAGAGATGCTGCGGTGGTACCCCGGCGACCATGGGACCGGCGGGCCAGTTGAACTCCGCGGCAACGGCGCGGGCCTCATCGAGCAGGTTGGCAACAGACTTGGTGACGACCCTGGGCGTACCGGTGGAACCCGAGGTAAACAGTTTCACGGCGTGGATATCACGTGGCAGCGACGCTTCCCAGTGGCCATGTACCTTACGGGCCGTCGTTGTTGGCAGCAGTCGGCCCCATGCCGCATCGCATTCAAAGACGATATTGAAGCGGCGGCGAATAGCCTGCAGGGTCTCGTCGCGGTGATTGGGCGGCAACACCACCGCCTTGCCACTCAGCCAGGAGGCCAGCAGGCCGACGCTGAATGCATAGCGTCCCGGACAGCTGATCAGGGTGTCGCCTTCGGGCTGCAACTGTGCCATGAGGTGCTCGACGTCGGCACGAAACTGCCCGAGTGATACGGCGCATCCTGCCATGCAGGCAAGCGGTCTGGCTGCACTTGATGTGAAACGCACACGGACGCTGTCAGGGTGATCACGCCGCGTCATGTTTTTCCCGTTCCCAGATCTTGTGGCCATTGGCGATTATGCTGCGAAGGGTGTCAGCAAGCGGTGCAATGTACAGCTCGGGAAAAGCGATTCGCCGCCACAGGTACTCACCCAGCAGCAGTGCGCCGATGAGCAGGTAGACGATCAGGCCGTTGTACAGCATCCAGGTGGCATCGTCGCCACGGATGGCCAGCCAGACACAGCCTGCGATATTGGCGGCAAAAAAGGCCGTCCACAGCATGGTCAGTTTTCTGCAATAGGCGGCGATTTCAGGTGGCAGTCCGGTGGTGAACTGCAGGCGTGCAAATCGCTCGATCAATGGGGTGTGGTACAGGCTCTGCATAAAGATAGAGAACAGGCTGGTATGAATAAACAGCGGGGACATCTTAACCATGGCATCGATCCCGAACAGTCGCGCGGCTGCCAGGGCGCTGAGCAGCAGTACAAGCAGCCACCACAGCCAGTTATCCCGCCCGCGCAGTTTCCACACGATCATGCCGAAGACCAGCAGGGCACCCAGCCACGCAAGCTGGAATGACAGCAGCAGGTAGATAATTACCGGGTAAGCGGCTATCAGCAGGACAAGCTGTGTTCCTTTAACGAGCCGGTTCGACACTAGCGGGTACGGTTGGCGGTAATAAAATCGGCCAGTGCGTTCAGGGAGGAGAAGATTTCCTTGTTACGTTCGTCGGATGATTTGATCTTGATGCCGTATTTCCTGTCTATTACCACTGCCAGCTCCAGCGCATCGATCGAGTCCAGTCCCAGGCCGTCGCGAAACAGCGGGGCGCTTGCATCGATGTCGTCGGGTGAAATGTCTTCCAGGTTAAGTTCGGTGATCAGCAATGTTTTCAGTTCATCAATCACATCGGTTCCCATGCCATGCCGTATGCAGGTGCGAATTGTACAAGATTGGGGCTCGTGAGGGGAAACAGTTACCGTATGATAAACAGTGGTTTGCATGTCCCGCTATGCCCGGCGAGCGCTTTCCCTGTCGGGCTTACCCTGATGAATCAGGGAGACCGCCGCGGTATGATCACGCGCTGGCAGGTGGCCGGGTGATGCCCGGCCCAGGGCCGCGAGGAGGGTGCATGCATGAACATTAACAGGGCAGCGGGTCAGGGCAGTGCACTGGAGGCAAAGTCGCTGGCCCAGTGGATCGCCTTTGCCCCGTTTGTTTTCCAGGCGACCGTGGTGTTGCGTGACCGTGGCCTGCTGGCCGGTATCGATGCGGCCGGTGAAGCGGGTATTGATGCGCAACAGCTGGCCGCTCAAACCGGACTCTCTTTGTATGGCACCCGCGTACTGCTGGACTTCGCTGTCGATATCGGACTGGTCGTTGAGGCAAACGGTGCCTACATCCTGACCAAGGCCGGCTACTTTGTACTTAATGACGACATGACACGGGTGAACATGGATTTTACCCGCGATGTCTGCTACCAGGCACTCGGTGCACTGGATGCGTCCATTCGTGACGGCAAGCCGCGCGGGCTGGCCGCGCTGGGCGACTGGGAGAATCTCTATGACGGTCTGACGAAGTTGCCCGGGTCGGCATCGGAAAGCTGGCTGCGTTTCGATCATTTTTACTCCGACCGCGTGTTTGATGAATTGCTGCCAGTGGTGTTTGCCACACCCGTGAAAGAGATACTCGATATCGGCGGCAACACCGGCCGCTGGGCACAACGCTGCCTGGCTCACGATGCGCAGGTACGCGTTACCCTCATGGATCTGCCACAACAGCTGGCCGTCGCCAGGGAGAATATTGCGGCAGCGGGATTCAGCGATCGCCTCAATGAATACCCGCTGGATGTACTGCGCGAGGACCTGTCCTATTACAAAGGGGCCGACGTCATCTGGATGTGCCAGTTTCTCGATTGTTTTTCCGAGCCGGAAATCCTCAAGATACTAGGGAATACCGTTGCGGTCATGGACCGCAATACCGTGCTGTACATCATCGAGCTGTTTTGCGATCGGCAAAAATACGAGGCTGCCCGCTTCAGCCTCGATGCGACCTCGTTGTATTTTACCTGCATCGCCAACGGCAACAGTCGCATGTATCACTCAGACGATATCAAGGCACTGCTGCATGAGGCTGGCCTGATAGTGGCGCAGGAAACTGATGATATCGGTGCAGGGCACACGCTGTTGCGCTGCCGGCGTGCCTGAAACATTGTTTGCCCGCTCATACAGCAGTAACATGCTGCAATTGTTTTCGATTGATTATTCACGAGGAGAAAGTAGATGGCCAGCGACGAGACAGCAGCAGTAGCAGAAACAACCCCTCCGGTTGATGTGATGGACGTCATTCCGACCAGTGTCGAGGATGTCAGCCAGTTATGGTTGACGGTGCAGGATCTGGCCACCGACTGGGGAATCAAGGTGCTGGCCGCACTGGCCATCTTTATTATTGGTCGCTGGGTCGCGAAGGGTATACGCCGCGGCGTGCGTCGCATGATGGAGAAGGGTGGTGCCGACCCCATTATCATCGGTTTCGTCGGCAGTATTGTCTACATTGCCTTGCTGGCTTTCGTTGTGATTGCAGCACTCGGCCAGCTCGGTATACAGACAACTTCTTTTATCGCCATTCTCGGTGCCGCCGGTCTCGCGGTAGGTCTGGCCCTGCAGGGGTCACTGGCAAATTTCGCAGCCGGTTTCCTGATGATTATCTTTCGTCCCTTCAAGGTCGGTGATTTTGTCGAGGCTGCCGGCGTGGCCGGTGTCGTCAAGGATATGCAGATTTTCACCACGACCATGAAAACCGGCGACAACAAGACCATTATTATCCCGAACTCGAAAATATCCGGTGACAACATCATTAATTACTCGGCAGAGGAAAACCGCCGTGTCGATATGACCGTCGGTGTCGCCTACGATGCAGACCTGTCAAAGGTCAGGGACGTGCTCAATGACATCATCAGCAAGGAAGAACGTATCTTGTCTGATCCGCCGCCGCAGGTGGCGGTCGCTGAGCTTGCGGACAGCAGTGTCAATTTTATTGTCCGCGTCTGGACCAAGTCCGGGGATTACTGGGGTGTCAAGTTCGATGCCACCGAGACCATCAAGAACCGCTTTGATGAAGCAGGCATCGGTATCCCGTTTCCACAACGCGATATTCATATCGTCAGTGGTACAGCGGCGTGATTTAACGCCTTCTGCGCAGGGGCAGGCCGCAACGCAGGCAGGAACACAAAACAAGGGGATAACCATGAAAAAACTGTTAGCGATGCTTGGCGAACTCGTGTTTGCCACCATGCTTTGCCTGTCTGTCGGGACTGTGCAGGCTGAGGACGCGACCTTCAGCGAGGCTGAACTTGACCAGATGATGGCGCCGATAGCGCTCTATCCGGACTCATTGCTGGCACAGATCCTGATGGCATCGACGTACCCGGCAGACGTGGCCGAGGCCGTCAAGTGGTCGAAAGACAACCCCGATCAGGACGGTGACGCCGCGGTGCAGGCGGTACAGGACGAGTCCTGGGATCCCAGCGTGATGTCGCTGGTTGCCTTTCCACAGGTAATGACCATGATGGGTGAACAACCGGACTGGGTGCAGGATGTGGGTGATGCCTTCCTGGCTGATTCGGACGGCGTCATGGACACCGTCCAGAAGCTGCGCAGCAAGGCCAGGGAAGAAGGTAATCTCGAGACGACCGAGCAGCAAAAGGTGATCGTGGAAGAGCCGTCCTCAAGTGAGACGGTCATTATCATCGAGCCGGCGGATCCCCAGGTGGTGTATGTGCCGTCCTACAATCCGACTATCATATACGGTAGCTGGTGGTGGCCGCATTACACACCGTGGTATTACCGGCCCTATGGTTATGGATTTGGTTCCGCCGTCGTGCGCGGCATCGGTTTCGGTATTGGTGTCGGTATTACCAACTCGCTCTGGGGTGGTTGTAACTGGGGCCGCGGTCGCGGCAGCGTCGATATCAACGTCAACAAGTACAACAATATCAATGTCAATCGCAACAAGCTCGACGTTAACAAGAAGAACACCAACTGGAACCATAATTCCAATAATCGCCGGGGTGTGCCTTACAAGGATGACAAGAGCCGCCAGAAGTTCGAAAACAAGCGCGGCGGGGCCGACAAGCGCGAGGATTTCCGCGGTCGTGATGCACAGCGTGACAAGGCCCGCGCAACACTGGACAAGCGCGCGGTCGATCCGGCTGAGGGTCGCAAGGAGTTAAAGGGTTCCGGTGGTGACAAGGCGAGGGATTCGATCAGCAAGGCCAATCGCGACGTTGCACAGGGCAAACTGGGTGACCGGGATGCCGGCAAGACGCGCGATGCAGCGAGCAACCTGAATCGCGATCAGGCGAAAGGTTCGATGCAAAACCGCGATGTCGGCAAGACACGTGACACTGCCAGCAGGCAGCCAAAATCACGGGACAGCGCCCTTACCGGTGCGGGAAATGCGCAAAAAACCCGCCAGAGTATCAATCGTGGCCAGTCCAGTAACCGTTCAATGAGCAGTCGTGGTGGCGGTGGTGCCCGTGGCGGCGGAGGTGGCGGTCGTGGTGGTGGTGGACGTGGGCGATAACAGGAGAGCGACATGAACAAACTATCAGAAAATACACAACAGACTGTTGTCAGCCAGTTCCAGGCGTTTGCTCAGTACCTGTTCACCGCGCTGATCGCGGGTGCCATCCTGTTGTCAGCGTCGTGTTCAGAACCCGATCAAGCCAGTGTGGAGTTGACGGTCGATCCCGCCATTGGCCAGGCCGTTTTTGTTACCCCCGAGGATGCGGCAAATGCATTTTTGCTGTCGCTTGTCAATGATGACACGGAGATGCTTGGCAAGGTGCTTGGTACTGATTACCGTGAGGTGTTGCCGCTGGATCAGGTGGACGGCGAGGACGTTGACCGCTTTATTACAGCCTGGGAAAAATTCAACACGCTGTTGCCCGAAGGTGACAGGAAAATGCTGATTGCCGTCGGGGAAAACGAGTGGACCCTGCCTATTCCCATCGTGGCAGGGACATCCGGCTGGTATTTTGATATCGATGAAGGCCTGGAAAACATGCGTATCCGGCGCATCGGCAGGAATGAGCTCGCTACCATGCAGGCCGTGCTGGCTTACTACGATGCACAGATGGAATACGCCGGGCAGGATCGAAATGGCAACGGCCTGCTGGAATACGCGCAGCGCTTCATCAGTACGCCAGGCACCCATGACGGCCTCTACTGGGAGCTTGAACCCGGTGAAACACCCAGTCCACTGGGGCCGTTGATGGCAGACCACACACCGGGCGGTGGTTACCATGGCTACTTCTACAAGATCCTGGATGCACAGGGGGTGCATGCCAGGGGCGGTGCCTACAGTTACCTGATCGGTGACCAGATGCGGGCCGGTTTCGCGCTGATTGCCTGGCCGATTGAATACGGTGACAGCGGCGTGATGAGTTTCATGGTGAGTCATGCCGGCATTGTCTACGAGCAGGATCTCGGACCCGACAGTGCCAGCATTGCCGCGGCGATGCAGGTTTATGATCCCGGTCCAGGCTGGACGCCGGCGGAGGACGAGAACGCTGCCGATGCGAGTGACAGTCAATAATCGTGGCGTGCGCAGGCACGCGGGGTAATGCCAGTCAGGGAGTAAATGATTTGAACGCAACAGATGACAATATGCCTGCGCAGGCAGGTGGTGAAATCAGGAAGAATCGCGGCTGGCTCATGTTCATGGGCATTGTAATGGTGATCCTCGGTTTTATCGGCCTGTCCATGGAGGTCGCGTTGACCGTTGTCAGTGTGCTGTACTTTGGTTTTCTGATTCTGTTCGGCGGCATCGTGATGCTGATCGACGCCCTCAAGGCCGGCGAGTGGCAGAGCAAAATCTGGCATGTGCTGATTGCGCTGGTCTATATGGCAGCGGCTGTTGTCATGGTGACTGACCCGGCTGCCAGCGCAGTCTGGATCACGCTGTTTCTGGCCTCTTTCTTTGTGATCACGGGTGTGTTTCGCCTGATTGTTGGATTTCAATCACGGGGTAGCGTTGCCAACTGGGGCTGGATTGTGCTCGCCGGCCTCATCTCCATTATGCTGGGGGGCATCATCTTCGCCGAATGGCCGGTTTCGGGTCTCTGGGTTATCGGAATGTTTGTCGCCATCGAACTGATTTTGCAGGGCTTCTCGATGATCTCGATTGCACGGGCTGTGCGCACCGATTGAGTCCAGCCCGACAAGCTGCAGGCGCGTCTCGTTGAAGCCCGGCAGTCAGTCGGGCGCAGCATGCCTGCTGTGGCCACCGGGTTCGCGAATGCGATTCACTTCTGCGGCTTATGTTTTATACTTGACCATCAGGTAGTTCAGGTATCCAAATAACAAGCTGGTCGCCATAAGGAATCTGCATGCAACTTGCTGACTTGAAACGTCCCCGGTTTTATATACCGATTGGCCTGTTGCTTGTCCTCACCGTGCTCTCTGCGGTGATCTTCAATCCCGGCTTCCAGAAAAAGATGCTGCTCAAGCATGTGGGTCCGCTGGTGGACTCGCTGCAACTCGACTACGTTCACGTTACACCCTGGTCCGTACACCTCAACAAGGTTGCGGTGGAGTATGCAGGCGGGCATTTCGAGCTGGAGCAGGGCACACTGCGCTACTGTCTTTCATCGCTGCTGCTATTGAATGCCAACATCAAGACGCTTGCGCTGCAGGATGTCCGTGTCGATGTAAGCGAGTTCACCCCCCCGGAAACGGAACAGCCCGAAGAAGTGGGAGTCTTTCCCGGTGTGCTGGCATCCTTGCAACACGGGCTCAGCTACACCCTGCAGGAAGTGGCTGTCAATGCGGATGTGTTCTTGCCCGACCAGCAATCGGTGTCCGCCAGCATAAGCGGTGGTGGCGTCAGGCCCAAAACAACGGGCACCATCAATATCAAGGCGCACTACCATACCGGCAAGGAGGATGAGCTGGTTGCGCTGGATGGCCGTCTCATCCTCGATCAGCTCACGCGGGGGCGCTTCAACTCGATCGAAACAGCGCTTGACGTTGATGTGATGCTTGCGGGCCTGCCGGAGGCAGAAAGCGCCAGCGCGAAACTGCGGGTGACACCGGCACCATTGACGGAAGCGGAGCAACTGTCACTGCAGGCCGCTGCAGAAGAGCCGGAATTCACCCCCGAGGCATGGAGCCTGGTGAACGTGCAAATGGATGGCGATGGCAGGCAACGTTCTGAATTGACACTCGAGGGCCGCTACGACGGCAACAGTGGGGTGTTTGACGGGGGGTACCGGATAACGGCAAACGAGCGCCTGGTGCAGCGCTATGTGAAGGACACGGTAATACCACCCACAGAAGAAGCGCTCAGCGGGGACCTGCTTTTCAATATTGCAGACACCACCGGTGACATCACCGTCATCAGCGATCTGCTGGTCAACCAGATCAGGGAAACACACCCGAACGAAAATCTGCCCGAGCTGCTGCGGCTCAAAAATAACTTTCGTTTGTCGCTGCTGCCAGGTCTGCGCCTGCGGGTTGAGACCATTGATTCCGGACTGACCGATGAAGATGCCACCCGGCCACTGACTTCCAGCCTGCCGCAAGACCTGGATATCCCGCTGCAGGATGTCGGGGGCTTCATGCAGCAGGAGAATATCCTGCTGGCATTCGAGTTGCCCGAGGTGCCATTGGCCTGGTTTGACATCTTGCTGCCCGAGCACGAACTCATGGAAGGTACACTGACAGGGGCGTTCGAGATTACCACGGACACGGCAGGTTCCATCCACGTCATTCCTGTCACGCCGCTCAAGGTGACGGGGTTTACCCTGCTGAAGGAACAGCAAGCGGTTATCGAGGGTGTCAACCTGAGCGTGTTGCCACGCGTCAGCTACCACGGTGATGCACTGGATGTATCGCTGCAGGAACTGCGGGTCGATGATGGTGCGGGTGCAGTGGCCACGGCGCACTTTACGGCCACGGTGCCGCTGGGAGAGCAACCGGGCGCCATCAATGCCCGGGCCACGGCTGATGTGGAGTTGCACCGGCTGGTGGAGCTGCTTGCCATCGAGCCGTCGGGCAAACAGTCCCTGCCGAAAAAGGTTTCGCTGGACTTCAATGCGGCGATCCTGCAACAGCCCGATGCGGTTGTTGTCAATGCGCTGGATGCCAACGTGTTGCTGGACAAGAAGACCCGCCTGCTGCATCTGGATCTGTTGCAGCCGCTGGTCATGAAAAGTACGGCTGCCGGCACCCGCATTGGCAATGCGCAAGGGCCGCTGGCCACGCTCAACATCAGTGATATCCAGCTTGGCTGGTTCTCTGCTTTTGTGCCGGATACCACCCTCAAGGGCAAGCTGCAGCGTGCTGATTTTACGCTGGCAGCGGAAGGGCAGGGGGTTGCCACACTGACTGCGGGCAAGCCGGTGAGGCTGGATAATGTCACCATCACCGGCCCGGACGGGCCGATGCTCAAGGATGTTGCTATCAGCGTGCGGCCCAGCATTCGCCTGGCGCCGGAGGGTACCGGCATCACTTACAAGGACCTTAATGTAAGCGGTCAGAAACAACAGTTGCTGGCCGCCAGTGGCGCGCTGACCCTGCCAGGTGAGGCGGACAAACCCTTGCTGGCCGAGGGCCAACTGAATATGGATGTGCAGGCTCTCTCCCGGCAGCCCGTTGTTGCCCGGGCGTTACAGGGTTCCATAGAGGCGCCGCTGTGGCTGGAGGCGAATTACAAGCTGGCACAAGGTGCATCCAGTATTGACCTGAGCCGTCTGTCAGCGAACCTGCTGTATGCGGACAAGCAGCCGCGCATATCACTGCAGGCCGATTCAAACGTGCGTGTGCGCACCAACTTGAGTAGCAGACAATCCGAGCTGGGGCGGGCCCGCGGCAAGGTGACACTGACGGTGGCGAACCTTACTCCTGAACCGTTTGCCGGAATACTGGCAGCCAATGGCCTGAGCTTGACCGATGCCAACGGCAAGGCGGTACTCAGCTCGGATGGCAAGTCACTGCGCATCGATACCCTTGAGCCGTTCAGGGTGACGGGCGCTGTTTTGAAGACGGGAGACAAGCAGGTCCTGCAATCCTTTACCCTGACAGCGGATTCCGAGACAGTGATGCAGGGCGATACGCTGCATGCAAGATTAAAACAATTCAACATTACGTTTGATAAAGACCGGGGCAAGCCGGCGCTCGACGCCGACGTGGATGTGATTGTGAAAGGCCGGGGTGACAGGACAAGGGTCGAGACCCTGACTGCGAATGTCAACATGCAGTTGCCCGCCTTGCTGGATCAGCCCGCGATCCTGCCCGGTCACGGCCTGACCGCCGGCGAA
>Ga0316190_10001398_pt1 | contig 17386 bp, 14 predicted proteins | sample Eddworburrow2_MG_FD_204929 | JGI IMG/M metagenome (GOLD analysis project Ga0316190, IMG submission 204929) | Coastal sediment microbial communities from Maine, United States - Eddy worm burrow 2 | ecosystem: Environmental > Aquatic > Marine > Coastal > Sediment | place: USA: Maine | collected... | reverse complement strand
GACCCAACGGGTGGTTGGTCGAATGGCAAGGTGCGAGCAAAGGAGAAAGCGAATACGTGTTCGAGGAGCGTGGTGAAAATTTAGTGGTAAAAATCCGTACTGCTGCTGTGAACATGGAATGTGAGCGTGACGTCACAATCACCGCTAATGTTGTCAAATTCGATGCTTGCTACGATACTGGCATTCAGCTGCATTACGACCCTAATGATAAAGAGTATCCATTTAAAGGCGAGAGTCCAAACGTCAATTATAAGGTTAAAGAAAAGTAGGTGTTTTGGATGCTCGAAATTCAAAGGCAGGGCTTCTTGGCCTGCCTTTTTGTATATCTGCTGTCCATTCGTGTAAAATCAGCCTCCTGAAAAATTCGTATACTGTGAACAAAGCGCAAGGCGTGACAATTTCCCAACTGCTGCCATCAAAACCAATCTGAACTTGGTGAAAAACGCTTGCGATTACCAAAACGTATAACAAGGTGTCCACATATATATTTGAAATTGAAATTATCCTTCCATAATTACTCAAAACCGTATCTAAAAACTTCTCAAACCCTCTCTGCCGGTAGTTCTCATTCTCCTGTATCAATCATATATATCCATAAACTGATTTTCTTTTTCAGAGACGAGATATGGGAAACCCGTCATTTGCGGTTAAAATTCTAAATGAGAAATGGTATGTCAGGATGAAAACTGAAGTACAGTAGCTGGCAATTCTAATCGTTTCATTACATCTGATGAAGGACAAGCGAAAAAGAACCACACACAATTACGCTTCGACTGCAAAAACAAAAGCGGGAAGAGCCCTAATTTGAACTCCCCCGCCTTTATCCATTCCAATCGATGTTGAATGATATTTAATAACGTGAAACTATGCCCTTTTAATTTGTTTACTGATGAGCCGGTTCGAGCTTTGAATAATCAGCTCTTGCCTGCTTGTTTGAATCTGAGTCGTCGGACTTTGATGCCGTTTTGGTATCTGGTTCGGATGTTACGGCTTCTTTGACGACTACTGCTGACGCGAACGCCGCTGCCAGAATGACGGTGAGAGTTACAAGTTCGGCGTGAGCCGGTGGTGCGGCGATGGTAGTGACGAAGGCCACAATCAGAATCGGTATGATCAAATATTTACCTTTCATGCTGGTCCTCCTTTCCACAAAGAATCCAGGTCCTAGCATGGATTATAAGGATATAAACCTGTTTAATCTTAACAGGTAGTATTTAGTACCTATATACCACATTGTGGCATGTCAAGCGTTTTTTAAATTCCAGCCTAAAAAAAACGTATTCGTTTGCCACAGAATCCTTTATCTGGCTGATATTTTTAATGTATTAAGTCTAAACCCAGCATTATGAAAGGGCTCGGAACAAGTGGGTTCCGGATAAATCCTGATTTGGTTTTAGATACTGGCAAAAAATGCTATTTATCTAAAAAAATCAGCCAGTTTCTTAATTTAAGTTTTAATTTCTATCAGTTACGATTATGGCCAGAAAACACACCTTTTGAAATGCCTGATTTTAACCCTTGTCAATTTCCCAGCACATCAATTGGCAGACTGACTTAACGACACCCTTTATGCCGATACTTGACCTCTATGCTCTCAAGGGCATATGTTTCTAATATCATAATTCAATTCACAGGTAATTTTTTTATCGCCCCTCTTGACATCCCACTTTGTGGTATAAGCTTAGTATTGTTGTACTATCGAAACTCGCTCTGAAAACATCATACGCTCATTTCCCCTTATTCATCTATAAGCTGTCTTCGCGGCGAATATTCATGTGAAGCGAGTTTCCAGTCCCAAAGTACTTATTCTATTCTCGCTCGGTTTTTTTTAAATCTTAGGCCGAACAAAAAACTCTTGGGCTCAGACAGTGTGATGGATATTTCCACGATAACAGGAAATTCCTGATGGCATGTTCTGCAAGAAAAATCCTTAATCTTGCTGTGTAGTAAATCGTCCTATAATTGAAGGAGGTGTTCAAATGAGCGAAAATAATGTAATTAACGGTGTAAAGGTTGATGAGCTCTTTGGTACTATAAACGCAATCAAAGAAATGCCTGGTATTGCGAAATTCAAATTCCGAGCCACCAACAAATGGGTTAACGGTGGGCTTAATCGCACTACAATAAATAATTTCTATGGCACTCAAAAAGAGCTTACTCACAAAAAGTCCTTCGAGCTTGACGCGGATGAACCGCCCCTGCTCTTGGGAGAAGACCAGGGTCCTAACCCAGTGGAATACGCCTTGACCGCATTGGCGTCTTGCGTAACGACCTCAATTGTCTATCATGCGGCCGCAAAGGGAATTAAATTGAATTCAGTCGAGTCCAAATTGGAAGGTGATATCGATTTACGTGGGTTTCTGGGTATGTCTAAGGAAGTCTCCCCTGGATACAAAGAGATTCGTATGAATTTCAAAATTGATTCCGATGCCTCACCCGATCAACTTAAAGAGCTGATCGAATATGCCCCATCACTTTCGCCAGTTTTCAGCACCATCACCAGAGCCGTACCGGTTTCAGTAAAGCTGGCGGATTAACAAATACACTCACATCCTTCCGGTTGTTTCTTAATGATGCAATCGGAAGGATTTATAATGATAAATATGAAGGAGGAATCAAAATGAGAATCCTAATGAATGTAAGAATCCCTCACGAGCCATTCAACACGCTCGTAAGAGAGGGCAAAGTGGGAGAAATTATAAAGAAAATTATCAAAGAATTGAAGCCGGAAATGATATATTTCACTGAACAAGGCGGTACTCGAGGAGCTGTGGCGATCGTAAATATCAATGACCCGTCGCAAATTCCATCATTTTCAGAACCGTTTTTCTTGAACTTCAACGCGGATTGTGAGTTCAGAATTGCAATGTCTCCCGAGGACCTTGCGAAATCAGGGCTTGACGAACTGGGCAAAAAATGGAGTTGACTTGTAAGGTGAGATAATAAAGGTTGGAGGTTTGTAATAAATATAAAGAATCCAGGCAGAACATCAATCAGTACAGTTAAATTAATTGGCCCACAGGCTTTTCAATTGTATTGAAGGGGGTGGTTAAAATATTTTTTGTCTCAGAATCTTTAAGTACGAAAGCTCAACTATCAATCGCAAAATTGGAGGAAAATGAATGGCACAGATAACGGAAATAGGACCCGATATATTTAAAATTTCCACTTTTATCCCAGAAACCGACATTCAATTCCAACAATTTCTCGTCAGGGACGAAGAGCCCCTCCTTTATCACACAGGGATGAAGGGAATTTTTCAAATTGTCAAAGAATCAGTTGCTAAGTTGGTTGTTCCTTCAAAAATTCGCTGGATCGGGTTCAGTCATTTTGAAGCCGATGAGTGTGGAGCGCTCAGAGAGTGGCAAAAGATTGCGCCAGATGCGACTGCAATATGCAGTTTTGTATCCAAGGTGGTAAGCGTTGATGATGTCGTAGCGGAGCGTCCAGCAAAAGCTTTGAAAGACGGCGAGGTATTTGTAACAGGTAATTCGCGCTTCAGGTTCCTCCAGACACCACATTTGCCGCATGCATGGGATGCCAGCCATTTGTTTGAGGAAAACAGTGCTACACTCTTGTGTTCAGACCTTTTTCACCAGAACGGTGATGTGGAACCCATTACCAATTCCGAGATCGTCAGCCGATTTAAAGAAACGCTCCTTGAGTACCAGCAAGGACCCTTTGCCAACTATCTGCCGCTTACGTCAAAGACTGAGCAGATGTTAAATCGTCTTGCCGATCTTAATCCAAAAACTATTGCGCCAATGCACGGATCAACATATGTCGGCAACGGGAAATCTGCCATATACGATTTGTCGCAGGTCATGAAAGATGTATTGGGTTGATTTGTTTTTTATTGTGGAAGCTAAATCTTCAACGAAACTGCACCCAGCACGGTGTAATAAACAAATCGTATCATCATGACTACAATTAATTGCGACTGACAGGCATTGGCACGAAAGTTCAAGCGAATGGGCGGACCTTTTTACGGTGCGAATCTCAACATATCACAAGGCACTCGGATCATATGATAGATTGAGGGCCTGGTAGCCGCCCAACATCGCTGAATTGATGACTAATTTTGCTTTCTATTCAAAATTAGAAAAGAGGTATATCAAATGATTATTCGATTGGTCACATACCACGCACTTGACGGCAAGGATGTTGAGCGATGGATGCAAACGAGTGCATTAGAGCTTCGTGGTGTCGAGGGAATGAGACATGTGGAATTTATCCGTTCCAAAACTAATCCATCTCAATATGGGGCTATAATGCACTTCAGAACTATTGAAGATCTGGACAATTATAAAAGCAAGCAGTCCGGAACCTACCAGAAACTTGTTCGCAGCACTAATGAAAAATGGATGGATAAAACGAAACCTGTGAACGAGCTGGTTTTTGAAATTTTGGATATCTGAATGCAGATCAGTTATATCATGTTTAGGAAAAAGGCAGTTGGCCCAAGCCTACTAAGAAAGCTTGACGATATCGGTCCGCCTTTTATATCGTCTATTGATTATCGATAATGTCTATCATTTCGATAGAAGCGCCAGCGAATTGCAAGTGAAAATAGGTTCTATGTGAACATTATTGGTTTTTAAAAAAGGACCATTAATATGAAACCAAAGCCTTCCTATGAGGAACTGATAAAGAAAGTTCGGCTGCTTGAAAGAGAGGCTGACAAGCGTAGACGAATTGAGGCACAGCTAAAGGTTAGTGAGGGCAGGTTCAGGGATATTGCTGAAAATGCCTTGGAGTGGATCTGGGAGATTGACTCGACCGGAAGATACACCTATTCAAGCCCTGTTGTTAAATCAGTTTTAGGATATGAACCGAATGAGGTTGTCGGCAAGTTTTTCTATGACTTCTTCCATCCGGATGAAAAAGAGCAACTAAGGAAGAACGCGCTAAATACTTTCTCCAAGAACAAACCCTTTCGCAAATTTATCAATCGGAATGTTCACAAAGATGGCAGACCGGTGGTTCTGCTTACCAGTGGCGTTCCCCTGTTTGATTCAAGGGGTTCACTTAGTGGATATCGAGGTGCCGACACAGACATCACGGATCAGTATAATGCCGAAGAGTCACTAAAGAAAAGCCAAGAGCACTTGAAGTCCTTAATGGAAAGTGCAACAGGCTTTACCATCTATAGGCTGGTGTACGATCCAGCTTCACCACATTCGCTGCGGGTTGTCTTTATTAGTCCCTCATTTGTGGATATTTTAGGGATACCGGAACCGATGAAATTCGAGACATGGTTCGATTTTGTTCACCCCGATGATGTCGATAGGTTAAACCTGGCCAACCAACAGGCCTTTGAAACACAACGGTTCGATCAGGTATACCGAACTTATCATCCAGTAAAGGATGAATGGCGATGGATTCATGCCATTGCAACCGGCGGGACACGAGCGGATGGTTGGAACCGATACGTTAACGGCATCATGATCGACATCACTCAAAAACAGCAGGCTTTTGAGCATTTAAAAGCCCATGAACGTGAATTGGAAAGCAAGACCAAAGAGCTAGAAAAAATGAATACGGCGCTAAATGTTTTGTTAGAAAAACGTGATAGAGATAAACTAGAGCTAGAGCAGAGTATAATGCTTAACATCAAAGAAATGGTAACGCCATATTTTAAGAAACTTCAGAAGAGCAGGCTGAATGACGCCCAGCAAGAACTGTTGGTATTAATTGACTCCAACCTCAAAGAAATTACGTCTAAACTGACGATGAAATTATCCATTCCTCAGTTAGGGTTGTCTTCCGCAGAGATAAAGGTCGCCAACCATGTCAAACAAGGAAAAAACTCCAAAGAAATCGCTGCGTTGCTTGGCCTATCCTTCAAAACCATTAAGAATCAGAGAAATTCAATTAGAAAAAAGCTTGGTATTTCTGGTAGGAAAATAAACCTCCGGTCCTACTTATTAGCCCTCGACGAAAAGTCCTAATAAATATAGGTCTAATTTAGGTCTTTTTAGAATCTTGCCGCTGACCAAAATATGATAGATAACTTTATCTTAGGGAAGCTCAATGTTTACTAAAACATTGGCACCTCCAAATTCCCTGAGATTGGGGAGGGAATGTCTGTAGACTCCCTCCCCAATCAGTCTATTCCATTCCCAGATATGCGTTTTAGGCTGGCTTCGAGGACGAAAAATGAGGCTGCCCCGCAGTGCCATGGTTTCATTAATTGTAAAGTCCAGATTTATCTTTTGGTTTCTTTCTGCACTTTTTCCAGTCTATGTAACTGTTATCCTGATTCTAAATCCCATTTACGAGTTGTTTTACTATCTGGGAATATTTTCACTTTTCTTTAGTATTTTAGGACTCTTTATGACGGCTTTGACTCATAGCAATTAGCAATGTCATCGATCAAGGTCCTAATTGCAAAGCATTTCGAATTTGTTCGAGGAAATCGTGCTCGAAAAGTTTAGATTTCTTTTCTTTTCTCGATGGTTGTCAAATATTGCCGACAAACCAATTCCTGCCCTCCTAGTTATTGTATTCCTGACAATATTGATTGGGGCCAAGATCCCTTGGCTGTTTTTTTCCACTTCGGTAAAAAACTTAATTGTGGATGATGTCCCTGAGCGGCATCAATACGAAGAATTTAAAACCCTATTTGGCACCGATGAGGCTATCCATGTAGTGCTAAAGGGTAACGATGTTTTTACTCCTGCGTATTTTGACCAGTTGCAACATCTTTCAGAGAATTTCGAGCAAATCCAAGATGTTGACAGGGTCATAAGCTTGTCCCAGGTGAAAAAATCCATTGATTTTCAAAATAATTGGTCTTTGGAACATTTTAAAAAGATAGTGTTGCCGGTCAGTATTTTTCAAAGATATTTGATATCTCCGGATCAGCGCGTGGCCGGGATAACCCTGATATTAAATGAACAGGCTGATCAAGAAGCGGTCAGTCGCATTACCAACGCTTACTTAAATCAGATTTCCGAAGGTTTTCAAGGCTACCAGATTGGTATGCCCTTAGTCTCGATCGCGCTATCCAAGTATGCCCGAAGGGATTTTTTTCGACTGCCTTTTTTCACCAATCTCATCATAGCATTGCTTTTACTGATATTTTTCAAAAGCTTCGTTGAGATGGTTATACCGCTATTAACAGTTGCCGTGGCTGGAACCTGGACGATGGGTCTGGCAGCATGGAGCGGTTTGACCATGAACATGCTCACGGTTGTGGTGCCCGTCCTAATTATAGCAGTTGGAACGGCATATTGCCTATACGTCTATTGTGCGTTCAGGGAATGTATATCAACATGCGATGATGTAAAATCGGCACTCCTATCCGCTTATTCCAGAACCGCTTATCCAACCGTAATTGCAGTAGGGACAACCATATCCGGCATCATTTCGTTGATGGCTACACCTATTGGTGCCATTCGCCAATTCAGCGGTTTGGCCTGTTTAGGCATACTGGCTTTAATGGTGGCAGTACTGACCTTCCTGCCTTGCCTGATGGTCATTGTATGGCCCACACTGCGCAAACGGCAAGCAAAAGTGTCTGATTGTTTTTTTTCATCATCAATCGTGGACAAGCTGGTTAATTTGATTGTGGGCCAGCGACGAAATATATTTTTGTTGTTGATTATCGTGTCGCTTTTTTTATTGGTTGGTATCTTTCGCATACGCGTAGAGACCAATCCATTATCTTACTTCAAGACCAGTACACCTTTACACCAGCAATTCCACGATATTTATGATCATCTTTCGGGAAGCTTTCCCCTACATCTTAAACTCAAATCGGACGAGGATGATTTCTTTTTATCCAAGAGTGCCATTGATATATTATCTGATCATCAGCGATTCCTCGAAACACTGCCCGGCATCGATAAAACCCTCTCATTCGCCGATTACCTCAAGCTTGTAAACTATGTGACCAATAGATTTGATCCCTTATTTTACAAACTTCCCGAGGCTGATTACGAAATTCGAATGCTGACCAACCAGTTTAAAACCATTCTTGGGCGTGACATATTAAAGCGATATATCGCTGATGACTTTGCCACAGCCAACATTACGATGCTGACACGTTTGCACAGCGCCAATGGCTTTCTTGATGCAGAGAAGATGATTCAAAAATTTTGCAAACGGCATGAAGATAAAAAAGTTACCTGCCATACAACGGGATTTGGTATGGTTATGTCCCTTGGCAGCCAGCATCTTGTAAACGGCCAAGCGTGGAGCCTTCTAATTACCCTGTTTATTATCTTTCTATTTATCCATTTGATGTTTTTATCGATTAAGATCGGTGTTGTTGCCATGGTTGCCAACCTTTTTCCGATCATGGTCAGTTTCGGTGCCATGGGGTGGCTGGGTATCGATCTATCCATGGGAACCTGTCTGATTGCCAGCATTGTGTTGGGACTTGCTGTGGATGATACCATCCACTATCTCGTACGATACAAAAAGGCTTATGCCCAGGAGATGGATTCCATCGCTGCCATGCGGCGCACATTAATGCACATCGGCCAGCCTATTGTTGCCACGACTATCGCCATCAGTGCTGGTTTCTCAATATTAATGATTTCGAGTTTTAAGCCAACCGCTGTTTTCGGCCTTTTGATGATGCTGGCTATGGCATCGGCATTATCCGGCGGGCTTATAATTTTACCCGCGCTCCTGTCCAAAGTCTCTCCCATCACCTTAGAGGAGATATTTGAGTTACGCATCGGTGGGACGAAATTACAGCAAAAAGTTCCTCTGTTAAAGGGAATGACAAGGTTTCAGGTCCATCGAATATTGAAAACCGGACTGATACGCTCAATAGATCCCGGCGTATATCTTTTCGAACAGGGTGAGGTCGCAGACAGCATGTACGTCGTCATTTCTGGTGTGTTCGATGCGATCATGATCGATCCAGCCGTAAGTCCGGAACGAAGAGAATTTCTCCCTAAGCGGGTCAACCGTTTGGAGGTAGGCGATGTAATCGGCGAGATGGGTATCATGACTTCCGGTGCTCGATGTGTATCCGTGGTTGCAGCCGTCAGAGGGGAAGTCTTGGAGTTGAGCCAAACGCACTTGGAACGAATATGCCTCCTTTATCCTCGTACTGCTAGTCGGTTTTTTGCCAATATAAATAGTGTGTTGACAGAAAAATTGATCAAAGCGCACAAATCACTCTCACAGTCTTGTAGTCTGGACGCAGATACTGGAATCCTTAATCGTGAAGCATTTCTTAGTTGCCTTAATAAAGAAATTAGTCGCGCTTTTCGTTTTAATAATTCAATGACACTTTTTCTTTTAGAGTTCGATGATCCAGATAATAAGTTTACTGGCAAACCTTTAAATGCAGAGCGATTTATGTGCGAGTTGGCTGATGCGGTTTCTGGTTGTGCTCGTGAAATAGATACCATCGGCCGTTTAGATACTCATACGATAGCTGTCATTTTAGTACGAGCAACAGCGTCATCAAAAAATAAATTTTATAGCCGCCTAAAGAACGCATTGAACAAAAAGAATATCCTGGACGTAAGCACAAGCGCTTCGATTTTATATCGGTTTATAGATTTGAGTTGCCTTTTAGAATTGGATAATAGTCCAATTTTATCTGACCCTGTGGAGATTATCAATTTTTCCAAGCAACATGCTGAACGATATTTGATTAATGAAGCTCCCAAGTTTATTCCTGATACATTTCCAGGTAACTGAAACCATGAAACTTTGCTCATTTGGCATAGCATTGTCCAGTCTTGGCATTATGACGCAATAGGAGCGTATTGTGACATAAATCTTAAATTTTTAAAGAGGAAAATGTACGGTAGGTGGCAGATATGATTATGATTAATTCTCTGGAAGGAATACTTGCTATCTATCGACGTCATTCTTTTTCTGGGAATGGATGTGTTATCCAAACCTTATATTCCATCTTCATCAGTCCCTTGCTTATCCGATAATTGCCCATCTATTCAGGTTTAAATCAAATTTTTCCCATTATTGGATTCAGTTCTCATGCGGTCAACTTGATTTGTTGATCTTCCGATTTAGTTTCCCTGAGCATTTGAACGTCACGATCCTCCTTGGCCTCAGCATCATTGCATCCCCAGTAGCAGGATTCCTGCCCTTTCTTTGCGCTTTCTCGTTCACACAAAACTTACCGAACCCACTTGCAAGAACATCCTCTCCGGATGAAAGAGTTCGCTTGATGATTTCAAGAAATGTTTCGGTAACCTCAGCGGATTTGTTCTTTGTGAATCCGCTCTGGTCCATGATTGACTGAACGATGTCGGCCTTTGTAACTGATTGGTGGGACCTGGGTCAACTGAAGTTTGATCGCCAACCAAGTTGAACCCCAAATGAGAGCTGCGCTGATATATAGAAGAAAATTTAGCATTTTAAGGGGTCATTTCTCTTAATAGAATTACAGGTATGAACGATTTTCGGAGTGGGGTTGAATATCATATTCGAATCAATATGTCGATCACCCATGGATAGATCCGTGTTTAATACGGGGGAATTATCATCATTCCCCTTTTTTCGATTAACACCTTAACACCTCCCAAAATGATCATCTCCTGGCCAAAGACGGTTCTATCAACCCTTCTTCAATCGTAACCAATTAATTTATTGACATAATTTCCCTTAAAGGTTTATCCTGCCACAAATCCCACCCTCACTTTTCAAAATCGTACCCATCTATAACAGGAGCTTCGAACCAATGAACAAAGTCGATCTCATCCAGGCATTGAGAGATTCAAACCACCTGTCCATACCGGAAGCTGAAAAAATCGTGACCCTGTTTTTCAATCAAATGGCCGAGGCCCTGGCACAAGGGGATCGGGTTGAAATCCGGGGACTTTGTTCCTTTTTCGTGAAAAAATACGGTGGGTATACCGGCCGAAACCCCAAAACCGGTGAGTTGGTGAAGGTTGCACCGAAGAAGCTGCCTTTTTTCAAGGTGGGCAAGGAATTGAAGGAACGGGTAGATGGTTAAAACCTGGAATGTTTTGGTTTTTGATCTGTCTGCATCTTTTAGAAAATTCAAATCAACAAGGAGGAACATAGATGGAAAACTACGAAGGGATCGCTAACTTTATCCGGGATGAACTGAGGTTAAGGGGATTCCCTATTGCGGTAAAGTATTTGAAAGGTCGAGACGACTTTCCCGAAAAGACAAGACAACCGTCGATAGACTTAAAAAAAAGAATTACGATTTGCCAGGCTGTAACGATGGCTCGGATCTATGGATGGACAGTAGGTCTGACAAAAGAAGACCTTATCTGTGTGCCTGCCATGATCGCATTTGGATTCAGCGATTCGAAAAATCCAGCTGATAATCTTGCCGGTCTTCTGTGTGACATCGATTTGGCTAAGAACCCTGAGACGGCTCAAAAAGAATTGTCTTCCATGAGTGTTTCCGACAGCGAACCTTCTCGAGCAATCCTTTTGGCGCCTCTCGCCAAGGGGATCATGGAACCGGATGTAATTGTAATATATGGCAACCCTGCTCAAGTAATGCGGATGGTGCAATCATTAGTATATTCTAAAGGTTCACGAATTACAGGGAATTTTGGCGGGAAGATAGAGTGTACCGAATACCTTCTTTCGCCCTACTTAGATCAAAAGCCGAAAATCGCTATCCCAGGAAACGGTGATAGGATTTTTTCTATGACCCAGGATGATGAAATGGCTCTGAGTTTTCCAAATTCGTTTTTATCTGATCTATACGATGGGCTCAAGAAAGCGGGCCGTTCAATCGGTGCCCGATACCCGGTCACTTTCTATCAGAATTTTCAACCCAAATTCCCTCCACAGCATATGAAACTTGGGAAAGAACTAAATCTTTTTTGATTTAAGAGCGATCGCCCCACTTGTCGAGATCAAGATAGACGGGTGCCAGCCAAGACGGACCAAACCTATCATTTCGACTTCTGTAAGGGGATTACCAAACCCTATTTCTATAAACCATATAAATTCTGATAGTTGGAGGCGGTGCAAGTGATGATAATTTTAGAGGAACAGAATTTTTTGTGATATCATCTTTACGTATCTGTAACTTGGCGATTATGAAAATAGTCTCAATTGGGGGGTATCCATTTCGTTTTCGTAGGTGTAGAGAAGGTTGTCCAACATGCTGGCATTCCACGATGAATCGTTTAATTTTGATCGTCACTTGACCCCAACAGCCAATCTATTTTATTTATAACTATCGGGAATAGTTGATTGTTCCTCCCTCCGTGTTCTAACCTTTTATAATTGTTTCGAAAACCAGCTTGAGCAAAAGCGATCCCGATGTCTTGCTTATTTGACGAAGTACCCTTGGGTGATTCCAGGAGAATCCTATGGCTGAGAATTCAGATCACCGCAAATTAACGGCCATCCTTTGTGCGGATGTCAAAGGTTACAGCAGACTGATGGGCGAAGACGAGTCATACACGGTCGGTGCCCTGAAAGAATGCCGTAAAGTGTTTGCCGAGAACATCCAAAAGCACGCCGGTCGAGTGGTCAACGCCCCCGGTGACTCCATTCTGGCAGAGTTTCCCAGTGTCGTGTCTGCGATCCAGTGCGCCGTGGAAATCCAGAATCAGCTCGATGACCGAAACGCTGACCTGCCCGACAACCGCAAGATGGTTTTTCGTATTGGTGTCAACCTGGGTGATGTTATCCAGAGCGAGGATGCCATTTACGGTGACGGTGTGAACATTGCCGCACGCATCGAGGCCTTGGCCGAGCCGGGCGGCGTGTCTATTTCCCGCACTGTATTCAACCAAGTGCGCAACAAACTGCCTTTTGGCTACGAATATCAGGGCGAGCACCAGGTCAAGAACATCACCAATCCGGTAAAGGTTTTCAAGTTGTTAACCGCTTCTGAGGATGCGGGCAAGCTGGTCGGCATGGAGCCGATCGTTTCAGCAAGCAAATGGATCTGGCCGACTGCTGTGGTCGCCGCCGTCATTGTGGCGCTAATCGGTTATCACGTGTACCAGGAAATAGCGGGTTCAAAATTCGAGCCGGCATCGGTGGAAAAAATGGCTTACGACCTTCCGGATAAGCCTTCCATCGCAGTTCTGCCCTTTGACAATCTGAGTGGTGATCCGCAACAGGAATATATCTGCGACGGTCTTTCCGAGCAAATCATCACCAGCCTTTCCAAAGTCTCGGGACTGTTTGTGATTGCCCGTAACTCTTCGTTCAGTTTCAAGGGCAAAGCCGTTAAAGTGCAACAGGTGGCCGAGCAACTTGGTGTTCGGTATGTCCTTGAAGGTAGTCTTCAGAAATCGGGAGACAAAGTTCGAATTACAGCCCAGTTGATCGATGCCATCACAGGACATCACCTTTGGGCGGAAACATATGACCGTGAATTGCAAGATATTTTTGCCCTACAAGATGAAATCACTATAAAGATCTTAGGTTCAGTAGGGGCCGAATTAACAACAGGTGAGCGCGCGCGAGTTTATGCAAAAGGAACCAATAATCTCGAGGCCTACATAAAGGTTAGCAAAGGGTACGAGCATTTCGAGCGCCAGGGTAAAGAGGAAAACATCCTTGCCCGGAAATTCGCTAAGGAGGCCATTGATCTCGATCCGAACTACCCCAGCGCATGGTGTTTACTCGGTGGAACTTATTTAATGGATCCGTTTGTTGGATCCACTGACTCAGCCAATCCCTGGGATGAAGCCATTAAGGTGTTTCAAAAAGCACTGGAGCTCGATGAAACACATGCTCCATCAAATGGCGGTTTAGCATTTGTCTATGGTTGCCAAAGAAAATACGAAAAGGCTTTAGCTCAAGCGCAACGGGGCATCGAGTTGAATCCAGGCACGCCCATCTCTCAAATGGGTTTCGTTCTTGCAATGGTCGGACGATACGAGGAAGCGGTACAATATTTAAAAAAGGCGATACGTTACGACCCAAAAGCACCGACCTTTTATTATCTTGGTTTAGGCCACGCCTATCGCGGATTAAAACGGTACGAAAATGCCATTGCCGCATACAATAAGGCTCTTGAACGTGATCCAGATTATTTTATGGCCCACCTTTATCTAACCGGAACTTACTACATGGCAGGTCAGGAAGAGGAGGCACGTGCTGAAGCCGCAGAGGTGCTTAGACTTCAACCTAAATTTTCTGTGAATAAGTTTGCCAAAGCGTTACCTTATCAAGATCAAGATTATCGAGACCGTCTTGTCGAAGGCATGCTTAAAGCAGGACTGCCTGAATAGCAATGGAGACAGCTAAAGCAATTGTCAGAATCTGCCCAGATAGGTGGTTGCGCAAACAGCATCATCTATGCCGTATATGATTTTTCAAAATAATGGGGAGGCATCCACTCGATTAAAATTTAAATCCGTGATGTTATCTTAACATATCGTAAAAGAGCTTAAACCTGCACTTTCTGCTATTAATATGTACCGCCGCTATCAATAATCGCCTTTCGATAGCCAGATTATACATGCAACTATAATGTAGTTACAGTTATTTACGCCTATGGCAAGAAGGCTGGAATTTTCCGACTAACCTTTTTGTGTTATCAAGCGGCTAATTTCAATATTTTTGAGTTTGTAAAAATTTTTTAGATTTCCGTAACTTAAAAGTTTCGAATGAGGTGATACACCTACTACTGAGGAACAACCCCCATCAAAATGAATATATTACCCTATTGTATTTTACTTATAGTACTAATATGAATAAAAATGAAAAAGTATATAGCTGCTTAGCATCTCACACTAATTCGACATTCATTTGACCCAATTCGCTTCCTAATATCCCACTAAACCTCTTCTCACATCTTCTTGCTGAGCAAAAGCTTCATGACGCTGAAAACACAGCCACCGTTCTAAACAGATCCGGAATCTGCATAGTACCTCCATTAGATTGAAATTTTTGACCCTAACAGTCATTCAACCGAAAGGAGGAACGCCATGAAAAAATTATTATTGTTGGCCTTATGCAGTTCTCTGTTAATTTTCGCAACCAATTCATACGCAGAGTCTGATGAAATTTGCTGCACATGGGTAAATACAAATTACACATCGGCTAATCCACCACAAAAACTAATTTTTAACTTTGATGGAACATTCGCAAGCTACAAAACTAAAAACACAAGTGACGCACTCAAAAGGGGGATGTATTCAATAGCTAAGAAGTGGCAGGATTCAGAAGGGAATATTTGGTACCAAATAAAAATGCTGGACCCTAAGTCTGGAACAAGATACAAGCTGGCTAAGATTAGTGATGATGGCAAAATACTTGAATTTGTATGCAAGACAGATAAATATCCCGCTGATATATCTTCAAAAGATACGGCCTACTGTAAATATACTCAATATTAGCAGGAATTAATCGAAACCTAACCAGCGAAAAAAGAGAAGAATGAGTATAATTCTTCTCTTTTTTGATAGAATTACGATACCTGCTATTATGTTGTCATCTATCCTATCCCATTGAAAGCATTGAAATTTTAAGCGATCGGGTTGCAAATCATATTTTTAGCAATGATAAATTATTTACCATAGCTTAGAATTGTAGAAGCATAGCCGCAATATAAACCCGTGAACTGTTCCTTATTAATAAATATTTCTTTCACCAACCTAAAATATTGAATATTCAGACTGTGTTTCCCGATAACTTCAACCCGCGATATCGGGCCAAAATACCAGTCTCACCGTTAGATTCAATAAATGAAAACTTTCTGGACGAAATTGATGTCCAGTATTCATACGGTATAATGCACGAATATAGAAAATTCAGAAATGGAATAGCATAGCAGAAGATCACATATTCCTGAAATCCAGGATTATAATCGAATTGAATTAGTAGAAGAAAACTATAATAAATTGGAAGATTCGATTTTACGGGTAACCGCAATCCAAAGTTCTGCCACTTTGTGAGTTACACCAACTCATCTATAATCAGTTCAAAGCCTGTTTTGCAGTTTATTTCTCTTGATTTGAGCCTTTTATGGCATCAACAATTTCGTGGCTGAGTCTGGTCAGGGCCCGGCTCTGGGCCGCCACCAGGTCGCTATAACCCGACCCGGTCACCGGCTCGCGGATGCTCGCGCGACCCCCTTCGAGCAGTTCCCTGTCCGGCCCGCCGAGGAGGCTCCAGCGCGCTACCAGCAAAGCGTTTTGCCCCAGCTCACCATCGAAGCGCACCACATCCATCACGATCTGATAGTCGATCGGCACGGTGGTACGCCAGGGATAGATATAGATCCGGTTAGTGGGCAGCATAAATCCGATGTTTTCGGCCAGAACATTAATAAGATTGTCCTTGAAGGAGCCGGCCCACTGGTCGTATTCGGCTTGGACCAGCCGGTTGTCACTCGCGCGGGTGACCAGCTTGGACTGATCGAGGTAGTCGGCCAGCTTGATCGGGCCGATGCCGATGGCCAAATTTTTGGCCGGGCCGTCACTGGTGGAGACGACCCGGTCTTCGGGCATCGGCGTAAGGGCGTAAAACCGCGTCGATTGGCTCTTGCCTAAACAGCCGCTTAATAAGATGACCGCGATCGCCGTGATGACCGGCGGGCGGCGAAAAAATTGTGCCCCTCTCATGTCATTTCCCTCCGGATTCGCCCTTGCCCTGAATCAGGGCCTCGGGATGCCGTTGCAGGTAATCGGCCAGCTCGCGAAACGAGCGCGACATATCGGAGATCTCCCGCAGGGTGGTCTCCAGCTCGACGATCAGCGGCGCGTCTGGGGACATAACCCCTCTGACCGCCGACAGGGTTTTATCCAAACTGGTCTCCAGCGCCACCACCCGGGCGTCGGCATCCCGGGCCAGCTTGTCGAAATCTGTGACGGTCGTGTTCACATTTTTCGCAAGCGGCGCCACCTGACTGTCCACGTTCTTGGCCAGCTTGCCGACACTGCTGATGGTACCGTTGAGATTGTCGGCCAATGGGTCTATTTTGGCGTCGATCTTTTTCACCACCTGCTTTGCCTCCGCCAGCGTATCCTTAAGGTTCCGGACGCTGGCGGTCAAGTCCGGATTGTTGACGAAACGGTCGATCCCGGCCAGGGCGTCTTTCAGATTTTTTTCCATCCCCTTAAGGTCGAGCTGCTGAAGGGTCTGGGCCAGCCGCTCGGTGGTGGACGGGATGGTGGGAATCTCGGGAAGTTCTTTATTGATGCCCCTCAGGGTCACCGGCGTGTTGGGGTGAAAGTCAACCTCGATCATCAGCTGCCCGGTGATAAAGCTCTGCATTGACAGCACGCCTCGCAGACCGATATCGATCAGCTTGGCTAAATTTTCACGGACCTCTTCATCCGTTTCGATGTGACGCATGTCCGCTGTGACGAACCGCTCCGGCTCGATTTCGATGATCACCGGAATATCGGTCTTTAAATTCTCTCTATCGGTGTGGATACTGATGCTTTTCACAGAGCCGACCGGAACGCCCTGAAAGAGCACCGGCGCCCCC
>Ga0316190_10001397_pt1 | contig 17386 bp, 18 predicted proteins | sample Eddworburrow2_MG_FD_204929 | JGI IMG/M metagenome (GOLD analysis project Ga0316190, IMG submission 204929) | Coastal sediment microbial communities from Maine, United States - Eddy worm burrow 2 | ecosystem: Environmental > Aquatic > Marine > Coastal > Sediment | place: USA: Maine | collected... | reverse complement strand
AGGGTGGCAGGCTTGCCTGGAATGGGTGGCAGCTTTCGAATGGAATGGGTGGCAGGCTTGCCGTGGAATAGGGGGCAGGCTTGGACTGGAATACACACAATAAACCCTTGAAGCAATCATTTACAGCATCGCAATATTACTTATGCTGTAAAAATGATTGCTCCAAGCAATGCAAAGATTCAAGCATCTATTAAGCTAAGACCAACCAAGCCCAAACACTAATAGCGTTATAGTACCTGCAACGAATAGTGATGACATTAGGGCTATAAATGACTCATATAGTGTATTCATCATAAACCTCCAATACTGCAAAAATAGGGTGATAGATTTATATCAACCATACATGTGAGGAGAGTTATTGAGTCTACATCTACCGAAAGGACCAATAGGAAGGACATTCTCATTAAGAATAATCCTTCTATTAACTCTTAATATCAGCGGGAAGCTAACAAAGCGTCTGCTTTGTCAAACTCTCCTTGTCTATATTAAAAGCATAGTGTTTAGATGGGCTAATACAAGTAAATGCTGCGGAATCTACTTCGCATCAGTTCTGCACGAGCATCGTTAAAACCACGCCACAGCACAGCACAGCACAGCACAGATATTTTAGAGATTTTACGGTTTTGGAAGCGTTACACCCTGCTGGCCCTGATACTTTCCGCTACGATCCCCGTATGAGGTTTCACAGACTTCATCTGATTCAAAAAACAGAATCTGCGCAACACCTTCATTTGCATAAATCTTAGCTGGCAGTGGTGTGGTATTAGAAAATTCCAACGTTACATGCCCTTCCCAATCAGGTTCAAGCGGAGTGACATTAACAATGATACCGCAACGGGCATAGGTAGATTTACCCAAGCAGACAACCAGCACATTGCGAGGAATACGGAGATACTCAACTGTACGCGCCAGAGCAAAAGAGTTGGGCGGGATAATGCAGACATCCGATTTCACATCAACAAAGCTGTTGTCATCGAAATTTTTTGGATCCACTATCGCAGAGTTGATATTGGTGAAGATCTTAAATTCATCAGCACAACGAATATCGTAACCATAGCTTGAGGTGCCATATGAGATAACGCGACCATTCTCCCCTTCCCTGATCTGCCCAGGAATAAAGGGGTCAATCATATTTTGTTGTTCCGCCATACGGCGAATCCATTTATCTGACTTAATGCTCATATTATTGGTCTGCTAGTTGAGGACAGAATGGGGCGTATTTTACATGATTCCATAAATGAATGGGGAGCGAAGGCAGCCACCACAAACAAAAAAGGCGCAGCTTATATAATTAAGCTGCGCCTTTATTTTAAGCCCTATCGATATTATTCAATGACAATATTAGGGAACTTATCAGCATAGTCTCTAGCTGTGAGCGAGAGCTTAGCTGCTGTTTTACGAGCAATTTCACGATATAGCATGGCGATATTTGAATCAGGTTCAGCTGCCACGGTTGGCACACCACCATCAGTCTCTTCACGAATGCGAATATCCAGCGGCAGAGAACCCAGCAAATCCAAACCATTCTCTTTGGCCATATCGACACCACCGTCTTTACCAAAGATATGCTCTTCGTGACCACAGCTGGAGCAGATATGGGTGCTCATATTCTCAACAATACCCAGCACAGGTATCTCCACCTTCTCAAACATCTTTAGACCCTTTACGGCATCAAGCAGTGCGATGTCCTGCGGAGTGGTAACGATCACAGCACCCGATACAGGAACCTTCTGCGCCAGTGTCAGCTGAGTGTCGCCTGTGCCAGGAGGAAGATCGATAACCAAATAATCCAACTCTTTCCAGTTGGTGTCATTCAGTAGTTGTTCCAAAGCCTGGGTAACCATAGGGCCACGCCAGATCATCGCTGTATCTTCTTCGATCAGATAACCAATAGACATGGATTGCAGACCCAGGCTCTCCATCGGCTCGATGGTTTTCCCATCTTTGGTCTCAGGTCGACCAGATGCGCCCAGCATACGTGGCTGTGATGGACCGTAGATATCAGCATCAAGTACGCCGACTGTGGCGCCTTCAGCTTGCAGTGCCAACGCCAGGTTTGCAGAGGTAGTTGACTTACCCACACCACCTTTACCTGAGGCAACAGCGATCACATTCTTAACATTCTTGATAGGGGTCAGCCCTTTTTGCACTGTGTGTGCCGTAATCTTCCAATCAACCCGCACATCAGCTGCTGCAACACCTTCAACGGCTTCGATCTTCTCTCTGACAGCTGCACCCAGCGTAACGCCAATCCCTTTTGCAGGGAAACCTAACAGAATTTCAACCTTGACCTTATCACCATCTATTGTGATCTCTTTGACAGCCTTGGCGCTGACCAAGTCCTTATCAAGATGAGGTTCAATATAGGTTTTTATCGCTTCTTCAATCTGATTCCGGGTAACTTCTGACATGTACGATTCTCCTGCCGATGGCGTTGAGACAGCCGATTGCGGTTAAGCATGAAAAAAACTGGTGAGCGATTCTACCCCAAAACCCTCTAATTTCCCACCAAACCACTTGGTTTTTAATTCCTATAACGCATAACCACAAGCTAATAGAGTACAAAACATAACCTCCCACACACGCTTAACTCTCTCTCAGCATAACAAAAGCCAAGCTGCCCAGCAGTGAAATAACATCATGTCGAGAACAAGAATCACAAACACTATTGCAAATAGGAAGGATTCGCATTACCATTTGCAACACGAAAATGAACAGCGATGATTTTATGCAACAAGAAGTCTCAACCTCACTCAGCGCCACACTGCTACAGGAGATCCCCATTGAAGTGGAGACCCAGCAGCCGTCTGCTCAAAAGCAGACACTGGCAGCACGCATTGAGACCTTCTTCGTTCGCTATCGTGATCAGCTAATCTGGGCGCACAGCGGTATGTTTGTCTTTTTTTTGGCTGTGGTTCTGCTGCCTCTCTTTTTAGGCGAGCCTCCAGAAGATGCCACACCACTAAGCCATTTTACGACCTTCGCCAACTTTGCCATGTGGGGACTTTGGTTTCCTCTTGTTCTGTTATCTGTCATTTTTACCGGACGCAGTTGGTGCGGGCTGCTCTGCCCCATGGGGGCCGCTGCCGAATGGGGCAATAAAATAGGGCTCAAGCGCCCTATTCCCGGCTGGATGCAATGGCAGGGAACACCTATTGCAAGTTTCTTGCTAATAACAATTCTCGGACAAACCGTCGGAGTACGTGATCACCCTGAGGCAATCGCCGAAGTCTTTGGCGGCACCATGCTACTCGCTATCATTATTGGGCTTATCTATGGCCGCAACAAACGTGCCTGGTGTCGTCATATGTGCCCCATCGGACTGCTGTTGGGCATATTTTCCCGTATTGGTGGCGTACAATTTGCTGCTCGCCGTCCACGCCCCGGAGGCGATCGTTATACCGAAAAAACAGTCTGCCCTACCCTGATTGATATCTCACGCAAACAAGAGTCACGCCACTGCATTGAATGTTTTCGTTGTGTTCATCCTGATACGCGTGGTGGCCTGCATCTGCGCCTGCGTCGTCCTGGCGAAGAGGTCGAGCAGATCCATGACCACAACCCCAATCCCTTTGAAATCTGGTTCCTATTTCTAGGCACTGGCATCGCACTCGGTGGATTCTTGTGGCTGGTACTGCCCCAATACGGCCATCTCAGGCAACTCACCGGTGAGTGGTTTATCGAGAACGGCCACTACTGGATAGGCGAATCCGGCCCCTGGTGGTTGATGAGTGTCCATCCTGAGCGACGTGAGGTTTTCAACTGGTTGGATTTCAGCACCATTATCGGTTTTATGGTGGTCGTTATGCTGATGATGACAGCGCTGCTTGGCGGTGCCACGTGGCTGTCTGCCTGGGCATCTGGACGACTACGGGGAGATGGCAGCCAGCGGCAACGATTTGTCGAGCTGGGCTATCAGTATGCGCCTATTGCCATGGTATCTCTGATCATTGGGCTGGGTGCAACACTGTTCCAACCACTCAGCGCCATCAATGATCAATTGCCGGGGCTAACAAAAGGGGTTCTCTTTCTTGCAAGCTTACTGTGGAGCCTATGGCTGGGTGACCGCATCCTAAAACGCCAAGGCGTTGTTGCCAGCTACAGATGGGTTCCTCTGCTTCCAGGAGCCCTGGGTAGCATAGCTGTGGGTGCCGCCTGGTGGCCCGGTATCTTTGGGATATAACTAAAAAGATTTCACACTCAATGCGAATGCGTCGCATTTTCTTAATAATCAGGAGATCATTATGCATAAATTAATTAAACCGACTGCCTTGGCCACAGGCCTGGCACTACTCTCTGGAGTAGGCACGCTATCCGCTGCAGACTTTCCCATCGGCGACCCTGTCGTCAAAAACGGTATGGAGATCGCCGCTGTCTACATCCAGCCTACTAAGATGGAGCCCATGCTGCCTGGCATGATGAAGCCCAGCGACATCCACCTGGAAGCAGACATAAGCGCCACCAAAGACAATCCAAACGGTTTCAGTGAAGGCAGCTGGATGCCTTATCTGCAGATCACTTACCACATCCGCAAAGTCGGTTCTGACTGGTCTACCCTTGGTTCACTTATGCCTATGGTCGCTTCTGACGGTCCCCACTACGCCGAAAACATCAAACTCAACGGCCCCGGCAAATATCAATTGAGCTACCACATTGTGCCACCACCCATTAACGGTTTTTACCGTCACACAGACAAAGAGACAGGTACAGGCAGATGGTGGCCCCCTTTTGATCTAAACTGGGAGTTCACCTATCTAGGCGCAGGCAAGAAAGGTGGCTACTAATATAACCAGTTAAATCAATATTTTTGCACCCAGCCAGCGGCCTCTACCATCAGCCAGCCAGTGGTGCTTACTCTCAATGAGGATTAATTGTGAATAAATTTAACATATTAACGACTGCTCTTTGTCTGGGTATGGCTTCCAGCCCTCTCCTGGCTAGCGAAGCTGAGCTGAGAGAGGAGATCCGTTTTCTAAAAGAGCGGCTCGAGCTACTGGAAAAGAAAGTAGCATCACAGCCAGTCCAACCCGCTCAACCAGCCCAAGCAGCAACCTCTGCAAGTTGGAGTGATCGTATTACCTTAAGCGGCGTGGTAGAGGTAGAGGCCGCCTATGCCGACACTGACAACGATGATGAGAGCGACATCACCCTGGCCACGGTTGAGCTTGCCATTGACACTCAGGTGACAGACTGGGTCAACGTCCACGCACTCGCCCTGTTCGAAGAAGGGGAAGAGAATGATCACCTGATCATCGACGAGGGCATCATCACCATCGGCAACTCAGACGTATCACCTTTCTACATCGCCGCAGGTCGCATGTATGTCCCTTTCGGCAACTTTGAATCCAACATGATATCCGATCCCCTGACCTTAGAGCTTGGCGAAACCCGAGAAACAGCCATACAGCTTGGATTTGAATCCGACGGGTTCCACGGTTCCGCCTTTACCGCCAACGGAGATGCCAGAGAGAATGGCAATGAGCGTATTGACTACTTCGGTGCCAATCTGGGATTTGGCAAAGAGGCAGAGGATGGTTCAGGATTTGATCTGGGGATCTCTTTCGTTAACAGCATTGCCGACAGCGACAGCCTGCAAGGCACCGTCACCGATGCTGATAATCTGGATGATGAAACCCCCGGTATCGGAGCCTATGCCACCCTTCGACGCGGAAACTTCACCCTCATCGGTGAATACCTGGGGGCCACCGAAGATTTTGCAGCAGCCGATCTAACCTTCGATGGCAGCGGTGCCGAGCCCGAAAGCTGGAATCTGGAAGCAGGCTACGATTTTAAAATCGCCAACAAAGAGGCCACCTTCGCACTGGCCTGGCAAGGTACCGACGAGGCTCTAGCACTAGAACTACCCGAAGACCGCTACATGGCAGCGCTTTCAGTAGGCATCTACGAGAATACCACGCTCTCTTTTGAGTGGGCACATGATGACGACTACGACAGCTCTGATGGAGGAACAGGCGACGACTCCGACACCTTTACCGCACAGCTGGCCGCCGAATTCTAAACAAGAAACAGGATTACCCTCATGCTCATCACGACATCATGCCGTGATGAGTTTTATACACACTCTCTACCATTCAGCAGTTATGACTAAATCAACAAAACCTCAGCAACAAAGCTCAACCAACCATCCGCCTAATCAATCAATTAGGCGAGTTAGCAGCCAAGAACTCTTTGTAAGTGGCAATGAGCTGCTTATAGAACACGCCAGCCTCGAATATCGGCTGCGCATTACCCGCCAAAACAAACTGATACTGACTAAATAGTCAAAACAACATGTAGTAACAACCTTTTTCATTCTTACGCCAGCCCGCCATTTCATGGTTCTTACCCTAGCTAGCCAGCGTTGTATTTATCTACCTAGGAGTAAACACCATGCAGCATCAGCTGAAAAAGCGCTTCATCCCCACTTTATTAATCCTGGCAGTCTCCGCAGCAATAACCACACCGACTTGGGCAGCAAAAGCCCCCAGCGCTGAGGAGATGTGGCAGCTCATTTTGGAGCAGCGCGAAACAATCAAACGCCAAAATGAAAAGATTGATCAATTAAGCGATCAATACAAACAGCTAGATTCAAAAACCAAAGAGACTGCAGATGCCGTGGCGGCAACAGCTGATGCAGTCGAGAAAGTCTCCACAAGTGGTGGTTCAGGTTTGTTTAACAAAAGCAGCTTCGGCAGCTATGGTGAGTTGCACTACAACAACCTTGAAGCCAACCATAACAGCGTAGGCAGTGATAAGGATGAGATGGATCTGCACCGCTTTGTACTCTTCTTTGGACATGAGTTCACTGAAGAGATACGCTTTTTCTCAGAGCTAGAGGTAGAACACAGCATTGCTGGCGAAGGTAAGGCAGGTGAGGTTGAGCTGGAACAGATGTATATCGATTTTGATATCAACGACCAGGTTACCGCACGCGGAGGTCTATTCCTTCTGCCCGTTGGTATTTTGAACGAAACCCATGAGCCAAATACATTTTATGGTGTAGAGCGTAACCCTGTTGAAAAGGATATTATTCCTGCAACCTGGTGGGAAGGCGGTGCAGGTATTCACGGTGAGATTTCACCGGGATTAGGTTTTGACCTGTATGCACATTCAGGACTTGAAACCAGCGCAGCCAATAATTATGCACCACGCAAAGGTCGGCAAAAAGTAGGCAAGGCCAACGCCAAAGATCTGGCTGGAACAGCGCGTATAAAATGGACAGCAATACCCGGCTTGGAACTGGCAGGCTCAGTGCAATACCAAAGTGACATCGCCCAAGACACTGATAACACAGCCGGTGATGCCATGCTCTATACAGCCCATGCTGTATTGCAAAAAGGCCCCTTTGGCTTGCGCGCCCTTTATGGACATTGGGATCTGGATGGCAGCGGCCCAGAAAGCGTAGGTGCCGACGAACAAAACGGTTTCTATATCGAGCCTTCCTTTAAGATCAGCAAGCAGCTTGGCATCTTTGCGCGTTACAACCAGTGGGATAACCAAGCAGGAAATAGCAGCGACAGCGAGAAGGAACAAATTGATGTCGGCATAAACTACTGGCCGCATGAAAATATCGTCGTAAAGGCTGACTACATGAAACAGGATTTCGATAATAAAAAAGGACAGAAGGGCTTTAATCTTGGCTTAGGGTATCAATTCTAATGAAGAGATGGTTCACCCTGGGGCTACTCCTGCTCTCTACCACATCACTCCTAGCCAAAGGGGTGCATCAAACACCAGAGGCTTTTATACAGGAGAGCTTTCAGGGTAAACCACCCGCAGCAAAAGTTATCTGGCTGAATCGGCCACTCAAAAAAAACATGGCCAATATATTAGGCCACTCTTACCGTGGGTTGAGAGTACGCTACTGGGGAAAAGGCAACCGCACCGCCTGGGTTCTAAACGAAGTTGGAAAAGAGAAACCCATCACTATCGGCGTTATCGTACGCGCCGGACAACTTGAACAGGTAACCATACTCACTTTTAGAGAGAGCCGAGGTGGTGAGGTGCGCTACCCCTCATTCACTGATCAATTTATCAACGCAAAGCTCACAAATAAACATGATTTAGATAAATCAATTGATGGTATATCTGGTGCAACACTCTCCGTGCAGGCTGTAAAAAAGACAGCAAAACTGGCCCTCTTTCTTCACCAACAGACACCTTTTTCAGATGACAACACACAGTAAAAAACAGAGTAAAAGAAGATACTCGCTACACCAATGGCACCGATATCTGGGGCTTTTTGCCGGGCTTTTTACACTCTGGGTCACCTTAAGTGGCATAGCCTTAAATCACTCTGCCGAACTGGCATTTGATCAACAGTATGCGCCCAGCAATTGGTCGTTAACGGGTGATAGCATCAAGACACCCTCTATCATCGCTTATAGATCAGCAGACCGGTGGGTTAGCCAACTGAACGATAGAATTTATATAGATACTCAAGAGATTACAGTTAGCAACAACCCGCTCATCGGTGCAGCCAACCTCCAACAGATGCAAGTTGTAGCCACGGTCGATTCACTCTGGTTATTCGATAATTCAGGGCAATTAATTGAACAGATCGATTGGAGCCTTATGCTGCCTGCAAATCCAACAAGGCTAGGCATAATTCAAGAGAAAAGACTGGCAATGCAGGTGGCTAACGATTGGTACAGTGCTGATGAAAGCATGCTCTCCTGGCAACCGATACCGCGGCAGACTGTCCACATTGTACAATCGGCACAGCTGCCACAAATCATCACCCAACAACTTTTAGATGCCTACAATGGCAAATCAACAACCTACGAACAACTACTGCTTAATCTGCACACAGGTCGCATATTGGGAGAATACGGGGTTTACCTAATTGACCTGATTGCACTCATATTAGCAACTCTCGCCCTCAGTGGTTTCACCGTATGGTTAAAGCGCAGGCAATAGAAGTTTAACCCTCAACAAAAAAGCCTGAACAGCTTTCTGTTCAGGCTTTTAATATCTGGCCGGGGGCAAGCCCCAGTGCAAAAAACACTTATCCAGTCATGCCCATCTTGGTAAGCAGTTCATCAGCCTCAGTACGGAATGCGGAATCAGCCATACCGTACAGCTTTGTCTCCTCTTTTCTGTTGTGCTGCTGCAACATCATCAACAGTGTCTCTGATTGTCCCAGGAACTGCTCCTGTTCTTTATTCTTAATGTTCTCACCCGCTTCAAAAATGATGATACGCAACTGCATATGCTCATTCATCAGTGCTTCTGTGACGCTATGCAGGTTTGTTTTCTGGCTGTATGCAGGGAACAGAACCGTCTCTTCCATAATAAAATGATGCTCAACTGCATCTTCAAACTCTTTGAACAAGGTCGCTGCTTTTTCCCAATCCTCTTGGGTTACGGCCTCTTCAGCCTGAGCAAAGATTTCATCACACCGCTTGTGGTCATGGGTCATAACATCTTTAATTTTTGGCATAGCACTTTCATCTCTGTGTTCAAAAAGAGTGGAAGTATATCCAGAACAGCGAGCATTGTCGTTGACATTAGTCAGTATTTGTCATCCTCATAGGCCCACAGCAAATAACAGTAAAGGGAGATAGATCTTCAGATTTTCTTTTTCAACGAGAAAATCCCCAGGCGGTCGACTCAATGGCCGTTTACTCAACCAGCGCCACAAAAGAGCAGCAAGCAAACATAGAACACCAACAATCACTAAAACACGCTGCACAAGCTGCTTCAACCCGCTGTTATCACCCTGCATACATGTGTAAATATCGCGCTACAAACGCCCTTCAGCTCTTAGCCTCTGTTTCACTTGCCAGCGATAGATGCGACTAAGAACCGGGCGAATAACCGGCAATCCAATAACCCAAGCCAATGGCTTAAGCCGGTTGACCTTACTCATCAACAGAATATAAGCATCAAGCTCGGAGAGGATATTACTCTTCTTATCCTTCACGTGGAGTTCTGTTAAAGCCTTTTGCGGATCAATACCCAGCGAATGGAGCGCCTCATCCTTGCCGGTAATATCAAACCAGCAGACATCCTCACCCCCTTTACCAGACATCCGCTCATAATCCGCCCTATCTTTGACACATTTTGGGCAAGCACCATCATAGTAAACTGTGATTTTATCTTGCTCTGTTTCAGGCATTACCAACTCCTTGAAGGCCGCACTAAATTGCCTGGCGAATGGGGTCAAAGTAAAACCTAAACTACACTTCGATGGCAGCCTTCTACATCGGCCCTATTTAAAATTAAAGCCGCCAGCCCCAGAATTTTAAAAATCGTTCAAAATACCAAAGGTTAGATTCATCTCGGTACCAGGGTATGAGGCTTGTATAAAACACGGTGCCAGTTTCAGCAGGATCACCCAGCTGCTTGTCACTACCAATACGCAGATCCAAAGTCCACCAACTCATCCACAAGCGCTCCCACATCTTTATCGAATTCTTAACGTAACCCTTTTGCCAACCACTTTGGTAGTAGAAAGAGGTCACACCATCGCCCAGTGGCAACTGATGTAATTGCTCTATAGGCACGAACTCTGTTGGCTGAAACAGCGTATTCAGTTGATCAATGTTGACCTGTTCAATATGCATCACCCGATGGGTATCAGAGCGCAAATAAATCAACGGCCGCCAGGCACTATTAAACTTGGTCGGATAGGTTAATAAGCCCGGCAGTGTTTCACCATATATCCATTGCTGCTCATGGTTCCACTGCTCAGGAAATGCATCAGCTTGCAAGTAACTCGTTGGCACGATAGCCAGGTAACAACCACAGGTGTGTACGGTAGTAATCAGCAACGGCTGCTGTTCTTGATTAAGTGTGATGATAACAAACAATCCGCCATTTTTACCCGCCGTCAGGTTTAGCTGGGGCACATAGGGAAAGTGAAAGCGGTAGATTAAGTTGCGGTATTGACCGCTATTAGTTTTAAATGTGGTGCTTTGTGTATAAAACGTAGCGATTTGACGCGTATCGATAAAGACCTCTTCTTCACCTTCATTGTTATATTTAGCAGCAACACGACCGATGCGATTATGTGTTGCTGCATTTTGCTGCGGTGCAATTATAGGAGCGTAGCGAACCAGCAGAGTGTCAGTTTGTGCAGTGCCGTAAAGCCCATCTCTAGTGTGGCGCTGTATAGGCGATGTTGTGCAACCAACAATAGCGAATAGCAATAAACAGCTTGTAAAGATTCTGATCATTACTTAAGCGTATAAAATATAGGATGCAGGGGTCACACCCTACTTGGCTTGCTAAAGACTTAAGGCCTTTGCATGATAAGCGATATGCTCACCAATAAAACTAGCTATAAAGTGATAACTATGATCATAACCCTCTTGCATTCTTATCATAATGTTTTGTCCAGCCATATCACATGCTGATTGAAAGTTTTCTGGCAATAATTGCCCTTGATCATAAAATTCATCATTTGTACCTTGATCAATAAGAATACCACCAAACGTGCAGCCAGATTTAACCAGTAAAGCAGCATCATAAGCTTGCCACTTATCCCTATCATCTCCCAGATATGCATTAAAACATCCTTTACCCCAGCCACATTCAACTGGATTGCAGATAGGTGCAAATGCAGATACCGAACGATAACTATCTGGATTTTTCAATGCACAAATCAAAGCCCCATGCCCGCCCATTGAGTGACCAGAAATTGACTTCACATTTTGCAATATAGGCAAATTGGCCTCGACTAGTTCTGGTAACTCCTGAACTATATAATCATACATGTGGTAATTTTTATCCCAAGGGGCATTGCTAGCATTTATATAAAAGCCCGCTCCTTTCCCTAAATCATACTGATCAATTTCATCAGGCACATCATCTCCTCTGGGGCTTGTATCAGGAAAAATAATGGCGATTCCATATTCAGCGGCATAACGCTGCATACCCGCCTTGACTCGGGCATTGTCATCGGTACATGTTAGGCCAGATAACCAGTATAAAGCCGGAACTTTTTTATCCTGTGCCTGTGGTGGCAAATAGACAGAAAAAGTCATTTTACAATGACAGCTACTTGAGTCATGACAGTAGCGATTTAAATAGCCACCAAATTCTTTGATAGATTCTAGCTGTTTCATAATATTAAAAAATTATTACTGAGCGGATGCTTTCACCACGGTGCATCAAATCAAATGCGTTATTGATATCTTCCAATGGCATTGTATGTGTCACCAACGCATCCAGTTCAATTTTTCCATTCATATATCGATCAACATATCCAGGCAATTCAGTTCTTCCTTTAACTCCACCAAATGCTGTACCTTTCCAGGTGCGGCCTACAACCAAGTTAAATGGACGTGTTTCAATTGTTTGCCCGGAGCCCGCTACACCAATAACTGTAGAGACCCCCCAACCCATATGTGTACATTCCAGTGCGTCACGCATTACATGTGTATTACCGATACACTCAAAAGAATAGTCAGGGCCACCGTTAAATGTATCTTGCATGTATTCAACAAAAGATCCATTAATGTCATTTGGGTTAACAAGGTCAGTCGCACCTAATTGTTTTGCAAACTCAAATTTATCGGGATTAATGTCAATGCCGATAATACGCTCGGCACCCGCCATTACAGCGCCCTGGATACAGGATAAGCCTATACCACCAAGACCAAAAACTGCTACCGTAGAACCAGCTTCTACTTTAGCGGTGTTTAGCACAGCACCAATACCCGTAGTTACACCGCAGCCTAATAGACACACTTTATCCAATGGTGCAGCTTTATTAATTTTAGCGAGCGCTATCTCAGGCACTACCGTATATTCAGCAAAGGTGGAACAGCCCATATAGTGAAAAATGTCTTTGCCATTTTTTGAAAATCGGCGCGTACCATCTGGCATATAACCAGTCCATACGGTACCTGCGATAGATTGACATAAATTAGTTTTACTTGAGCGGCAGTACTCACACTCACCGCATTCTGGAATGTAAAGCGGAATAACGTGATCACCCACTTCTAAATTTTTCACCCCTTCACCAAGCTCAACAACTTCACAGCCACCTTCATGCCCTAAAACACAAGGAAAAGAGCCTTCTGGATCATCTCCAGATAAAGTAAAGGCATCAGTGTGACAAACACCAGAGGCAACTGTCTTTAATAAGACCTCCCCCTTTCTTGGCCCCATAACCTCTACCTCTTCGATAGAAAGTGGTTTTTTTGCCTCCCAGGCAACAGCTGCTCTTGCTTTCATTTCTAGTTCTCACTTTATTGAATTTTGTTGTTGTGCTGTAGAAAACAGTAACTATTATGTTACTTAATCATTGGCCAATCTAAAATTTAAATTTCAGCAATAAGGAACAGACCACGTTTTCTGGTTAGATAAGTAAGCTCTTACATTTCATTATCAGATATATAGCCCTTATTCATAGCATTCATCATCAAACTTAAACCTCTGATCTGCCTCTTTCATTTGAAGGCGCTTTTGACCAGCGGCAACAGCCATTACTTTAGCCAACACCTCTGAAACTGCACCTTCAGATACATTGGCTTTATCTGCCAACTCTAGATAATGACGCATATATGGAGCACAGTTCATTGCTATTGCCGCAGATAACCCAACCAGGATTTCTGTCTTTGTGTCTAAATGCTTATTATTGTGTGTTGATTCATAGAATGCGTCATACAGTTTTTGTTGCTCTTTGGTAAGCATTTTCACCTTCCTCTATTTGAAACCAAAAGAGTAGCAGAGTAGATCGCCTTGCATTGACTCTGCTCCCATTAATTGTCCTCTTTTCTTTAATCCAGACCCACTTTATTTCACCCTTTTGCTGCCCATTTCTTGGGGATCCCCTTTGTATCCCAATGCCTTCCAGTCTAGCCGCCCTTTTGCTACATGGCAGTCGATGCACTTAAGGGCCTGCGCCTTCGGCACAACCATATGGGCAATTTGCCAGTACATCTTCGTCAGAACAAAGTCGTATTTACCACTATAGGGCATCTCCACAGCCGCCATACCATCGGTGATGGCCCTATTCCAATCAAAGTGTTCCCAATACCCTCCAAATACCTTTGGGACGACAAGGTAGCTGTTCTCTACATCATAGGGTTGCTTACCTTCCATAACTTTAAACGGGTAGATCTTGGCATTCTTATCCGTGATACTGCCAAGTGGTTTGGTCAGATAGATGACCTCTTGTGGGTCAAATTTGTCACCCAAGATATAGCGATCAGATTTGCCGTTGTACCATGCATATACGGGCGTCACGTTTTTACTCCATCTGAACTCACCCTTTTTTTTAGCATAGGTTTCCATGCCATATTTGTCTTTCACAGGCTTTTGGTCTTTACCTGCTTTGGACCAATCCCACCAGGTCTTTGTTGGATTATCCTTGGCAAATGCGGGGATGTGGCAGGTCTGGCAGGCGACGGACTTGGAATGCTTATTTAGAATCACTCTCTTATGTGGTGTACCACCGTGGCAACCACCGCACTCAACGCGTTTTCCCTTGCCTGTGGATACAGACATAGCCTGGCCAGGGATCATGTGATTCATTGTCTGATGGCAGAACTGGCAAGTGGCATTCAGCCCATCCACGCCCATATGCACATCGTAGGTTCGTTTCGGTTTAATGAGGGACGTGTCTAAGTCTCCATGCTTGACGTGATCGCCGCCGCCTCCGAAGAAGTGACACGAGCCACAGGTTTTTCTGCTCGTTCTACCCACACTCTTCGCCACCTTAACGAGATCAACATCATCAGCAGGCATGCCTGCACCTTTTGGATCTTTCTTGTAGGTTCCCGTCGTATCGTGGCAGACAAGACAATCAATGTTTGCAGTGTTGTTGAAATCAAACGACGCATCTTTCCAGCCGTATCCAGTGTGACAGCTAGTGCACCTTGGCCAGTTGGAGGGTATCGCGATACAAAAATTGTTAATGCCATTCTTCTTGCCTATCTCCACCTTCCCTTTGCGGCCAGGTACGCTCTGCATGGCAGACCACATCCAATGCTCATGCTTAATGAAATCTTTAGCCTCCTCCTCGTGACACTTCAAGCAAGCCTTGGTTGCATCTGGACCACTTGCGAAGGGTCCCTTGATGCGATTTGCATGGCTATCTTCTGCAAAGGCAATACCCGCGAACATGACCGTGAGGCAATAAATGAGCAGACCAGTCACCAGCTTCTTCATTCTATATCCTCTTGATCATGAGCATTGAATGGAATTACGCAGCTTCCGCTAGATTTATATGTTAAACCAGCTTGGTTTTTCTGGCCTGTGCGCTTTTAGAGACAACTAAATGGCTGCCCCTGGCACGAGGTACTCACTCAAAATGAAGATCCGTGGCTCCATTTACTGAACTCCAGCCAATCAGATATTTACACGGGTCAACTCCTGTCGACTGGAAGCAGGCATCTCTGTTTTACTCCGGCTCTTATTGATTATAGAAAAGCCGCAAAAAAAGTAATGCAAAACCTTGCATGGTAGCCATACAATTTATGTTCACCAATAACACAACATGGGCACAAATGGCGTGCCCACCCCGCCTGGCTTCACATCAAGAATGCACATGCTGGTGATGAGTCTTTTCCAGTCGTGGAAAAATATGCACTGTGCATGCTTTATAGATGCCCTCAATTAAATAGGTAATAACAAAGACAGCAGATATAAGTAACGCAGCCAAAGTGGTAAATAGGCCAAGATACCAAGATATCCATATAACTGTAGTGCTGCTGAACAACCAACCTATAGCGAAAACGCCATAACATACAACACCAACGCTATATAAACCGAATGCTGCTGTCGCGAAATTTGTGCCAAGATGTTTCATCTCTTTATCCTCGCTGCTCTAAATATATGCACTTTGGATGACTTCATATTTAATTAGACTCAAGCACAAAATATTAATTCAGCCTAAAAGGAAAAATATAACGGATGAGCACGACATCTCAGCCAATAACAAAAATTACTTAAATGTAGTCAGGATATAGCTCAGCGTAATAGAGGAAGGGATTACGGCTTTTCCTGTAATCTGCATCACTTTAAGTGATAAACCTTGTAGAGTAAGCATACGGTTTATGCTCACCAATAACACGGCGTGGAGACAAACCCTGCCCAGCTAAAGTGACCAGCTGAGTAAGTATGTAAGCAGTACCACATTGACCTGATTGGTATATCCATTACTTGTCATCAGGTTATGATTGTTCAAAAGGATCTACTGAATGGGGCTTGCGACTACTCTGGTGCTATAAACCGTGGATTATCGCCCGTAAAGCTGCTTATATGTAGCCATTTTGTGATGCTTCGGGTGTATTGGCTGTTACCCACAAGGAGCATTTCCTCCCGCTCAATTGCTCGGGTCATCGAAAGTTCGCCATACCAGACTTTAGTCATGACCTTCACTGAACTGGTGATATAAACGTCCACTTCAAAACCCAGGTCCTGGCTACAATAATGAGCCTCCCCGTTATAAATATTTATATAGTGTTTAGGGCTTTCAGGATAGTCGGTAAAGTTAAACTGGATAGTGATGCCGCACTCTGGGAGCTGATCGAGATCCAGCGCCCCGGTTAGATCGCGCATCAGGCCATAAACGGTATTATGTTTCTCGGTCATGCCGTCACTTGCATAACGCATACCCCATTTGCCGATTTCGGTAAGCACCGGCCCCAACGCTTTTCCTGATGGCATCAGAAAATAATCATATCTGCCCTGTGTTGCGGTTTTTTTGCGCATGATAATGCCGCGATCTTCCAGTGTGCGCAGTCGGTTCTTTAACAAGGTGGGGGAGATATTCGGCATATATTTTTGAAACTGAGAATACTTAGTAGAGCCGAGAAACATTTCGCGGATGATCTGTAGAGTCCAGCGTTCGGCGAGGATCGATGTAGCCATCGAAACCGGACAGGCTTCTCCGTAGTCATAATCGTCTGACATTGTTAACCCTTCTCACTACATATTTTGTAGTCAATTACAACATTTCATGGACTTAAAATGAATACTGCACACTCCTATCATTTCTATTAAGACGTACATCGCAGCAACACTTCCATTAGGAATGGATAGAAGATGCTATATGAACGACGGCAGTAAATATACCTGGCAGATGCCATGTGTAATGTACAGAGAAAAGAGAGGATTCACCATGAAAACTGCAACCGCACAATACAAAGCAGATCAAGCAACTTGTTCGATATCCACCGCGGACAATGCTTTTTTCGAAAGGCTATTCAAGAGGAAGAACTTCAACGTACCAGCGGTTCGCGCGAGGGCAGGCATTTTGAATTTCCTCCTGGGTATAGCCCTGGTCTTCCACCTGTTCCTTCCCGGATCGGTTACGGCACTGTACCTGTCAATCTTTCTGCTTTTTGACATGCTGATGGCTGTCTCATTCGGCCTCACGCCTCTAAGTCCAACGGGGATTCTGGGAACATTGTTATCTTTGAAAGCACGG
>Ga0316190_10001395_pt1 | contig 17394 bp, 18 predicted proteins | sample Eddworburrow2_MG_FD_204929 | JGI IMG/M metagenome (GOLD analysis project Ga0316190, IMG submission 204929) | Coastal sediment microbial communities from Maine, United States - Eddy worm burrow 2 | ecosystem: Environmental > Aquatic > Marine > Coastal > Sediment | place: USA: Maine | collected... | reverse complement strand
GTAATAGATGTTAAGTTTATTGTCAATGATATTGGTCAGGTAATAAAAAAAAAGGAAGCCGCCCATACCGACCGCTTCCTTTTAAAAATTAATTGCTATGAAAAGAACTTTAGTAATTGATATCACTTAAAACCAATTACTGTAACAAAAGTAACATCAATAACTTTGATAAAATATGACTTATGTCAGGGTTTGAAAATAATTTAATAAAATTTATAAATATGCAATTAAGAATAATCAGCTTTTACTATTTCTCTAATTCCGTTTTGATAAGAAGTAGGTATGATCCCAAAACGGTGCTCAAATTTGCTGCTGTCAAATACGTAGTCTCTGTCATATTGATACATCATTTCATTCATCTCACGCATTATAGGGATAAATAATCCCATCAATCGTACAATAAATTTGGTAGCTACTCGAAACTTTGGTTTCACTCCGATTTCTTTAGCAATAGCTTCTATCCATTGTTTACCAGTTAATGGGTTTGGTGCTGTAGGCAAATGCCATACTTGATTGTAAGCATCTTCAGTATTTCCTAAAAGCGCAGTAGCTTTACCGGCGTCTGGAGTATAGGTAATTGAGTGTTTATATTTAACAGAGGCCAGCCAATTGGCTTTTTTGCCGGCTGCGAGGTTTTTAAAGATCATCTCGCGAACCATTCCATTTCTTACAATTCCCGGCCCATAATAATCAGCGCACCTAGCGATCAAGGCTGTGAGGTTTCCGTTTGTGACAGCATCCATGATCATTTTTGCTATTGCTGCTCGGACTTTCCCTTTTTTGCTTGATGGATTAATGGGAGTGTCTTCGGTCATTCCATTTAAATGGTCAGGATCATACATGTAGATATTATCAAAGAATACCAGTTTACAATTATGCTCTATACAGGCTTGAATTACATGACTAATAAATATAGGCCAATTTTGTTCCCAAACCTTTGCATTGTACGGAAAACCTATGGTTACATATGCCACAGAAGAACCTTTTACTGCATTTTGAACTTCAATAGCGTTTAATAGGTCAGAAGATATTAATTCATCGGTAGCATTTACTTTTTTTGGATTGCGGCTTACTAGTCTGATCTTATCTGTATAAGTGGCGAGTTCTTTCGCTAATTCGGTCGCAATAATACCACCCGACCCTAATATTGTTTGCATTTATTCTTTACTTAAATTAAATTCTAAAAAGTTACTTTTTAAAGTTACAAAAAATCGTAAAATACCCAATAGAAAAAAAGAAGCCGCCCTTTCAGACAGCTTCTTGCATAACCAATATGCTCAGTAAAATGCAATAAAATAGCTATGAAAAACTTTATTACATTTATTAGTGCTGCAAATCTAACACAGCACTTCAAAGGTAATGTGACTAAAGTTACATATAAATGATATTTATCACTTTTTCAAGTTTTTACAAAAATAAATAATGAGTTACTTTTACCGTCGTCTTCGTGAATAGTTCTGGTTACCTTTTTGACGGTTATTGTTACCCCCACCTTTATTAGAGTTTGAAGATTGATGTCTTTGTATTGAACGTGTCGGTTTTGAGTTGGTTGAAGGCTCCTTTTCATGGTCATCACTTAAAAAAGGATGTTTTTCTATGATTGGTATCTTCTGATTGATTAATTTCTGGATATCGCGTAGATAAGCTCTTTCATCTGAAGCACAAAAAGATATGGCAATACCACTTGCTTTTGCGCGCCCTGTTCTACCAATACGGTGAACATAGGTCTCAGAGATATTTGGTAGATCATAATTGACTACCAACGATAATTCTTCTACGTCTATACCACGAGCAGCAATATCTGTAGCAATTAACACCTTGGTGAGACCATTTTTAAAATTACCTAACGCTTTTTGTCTAGCTATTTGCGATTTATTACCATGGATAGCTTCTGATTTTATGTCAGCTTTGTCGAGAATTTTCACAATTTTATTTGCCCCATGCTTGGTCCTTGAAAATACCAGTACAGAATCAACCGGGTTTGTTTGCAATAAGTGTATGAGTAATTTTGGTTTATTTTTCTTGCTCACAAAATATACAGCTTGTTCTACTTTTTCAGCGGTTGCCTGTTCAGGTTTAACAGATATTTTTTCAGGATGATGACCTAATATCTTACGAGATAGTTCGACAATGGCTGGTGGCATAGTTGCCGAAAAGAACAATGACTGTCTTTTGGAAGGTAATTTAGCAATGATCTTTCGGATGTCATGAATAAAACCCATATCGAGCATTTGGTCTGCTTCATCTAATACAAAGTATTGGATATCCCTTAGCGTCACATAGCCTTGTTGTATTAAATCTAATAATCTACCCGGTGTAGCAATCAATATATCTACACCTTGATTTAAGGCCCTTGTTTGTGAACCTTGTTTAACACCACCAAAAATGACCGTATTTTTTATTCCTGTAAATTTACCATACGATGTAAAACTGTCTGCAATCTGAATTGCTAATTCACGTGTTGGTGTTATTACTAATGCTTTTATCTTACGTTTACCTTTAAGTGGCAGGTTACTTTGAAATATGTGTTGCAGGATTGGCACTGCAAAAGCAGCTGTTTTACCGGTACCTGTTTGAGCACAACCCAGCAAATCTTTTCTGTTTAACAGGATAGGAATCGCTTGTTGTTGTATGGGTGTTGGATGTGTATATCCTTCAGCCTTAAGGGCCTCTAGAATAGGTTCTATTATTTGTAAATCTGTGAAATTCATGTATTTAATTAAAAGCGGCGAAGGTACGGTAATAGATTGGATTTAAGTGTTTTTACAGAGAAAGGGTGTAGTATGCTGATTATAAGTTCTTAAAACAAAAAAGCTGACCCCCTATAGATCAGCTTTTTAAATAACCAATATACTTTGTTGCTATGTTATGAAAGTTGCTATAAAAAAATTGGTTACTATTGAAAGAAGCACGAAATTAAGGCAAATCAATTTAATAAAACATGACAATTATCATGTTTTCAATTGATTATGAAATCTGATTTTGAAGTTTTCTATTTTTTTAAACTTTACCTTACGTTATTACCAACCACCGGCATAACTTAGCGATTCTCCTGATAATTGCTCGAGATACTTATATTTTAGGGTTAAGATCTGCCTTAAATGTAAATAATCGTGTGCCAACCAATTCGCTAAAAATAACCCAGCAGACATGGCGCCAAATTTAGGATGCTGAAATGCATTATCCCATTTAGGATCTTTAAGTGTTTGTAGCCAATCTATTGATTGATCTCGTTCGTTAAGAAAACAGTATACCTTGTCATTATAATTCTGTTGGAAATATGCTCGGTCTAGAGGCCATGCGGTTGGATCAAAGGGTGGTAATGGAATTGTAGGGTCTTGAAGCACAAGTTTTGTTCTTGTTCTAAAATCTTCACGTTCTTCATCAAATAAATGACAAACAATTTCAAGTAAACACCATTTATCTGGATTCCATTTCCATAAATATTCTTGTTCAGGAACATCCTTTAACATATCGTTAAAAATGGTTCTGTTTTTTGAGAGCTCATTAATGATCTTTTGGTGTTTCATTTTTCAACAGTTGTTTTTTAATATATTTTTATATAAAATTTATCTAATTTATCTAAAAACCGTTCATTCGTTGTTCCTGTTCTATTAAACATGATCACACTGCCCATTTTAAGTTCAGGGTAGATGCGTATTTCACAATAGTAACCACCGCCACCACCTGGGTGAGCAAAATATCGAAAACTATTTAGATTTCCGCTAAACCATGATAAGCCCATTCCACTCGCTTTGCCATTGCGGGTAAGGTTTTCTGTAAATAACATTTTAATAGATTGAGAGTTAAGTAATTTACTATGAGATTGAAGCAATTCTTGAATATATTTCACAAAGGCATGTGGTGTACCTATTAATCCACCATAGGCCGCACCGTTCACATAATAGTTTTGAAAAGGTTTCCATAATCCTTCAGGAGTATCCATAAATCTTGATTTGTCAATGAAAAAGCCCATTATCCAATTTAGAAAACTGTTGTTTTTTTGATATCCTTTGGCGTGATTATTTTTATTGAAAAAATCAAAGTCTAATTCTGATGGATATACATCCAGTGGTTTTATAACAAAGTCTCTAACAAAATCCTCATAGTTTTGTCCGGAAAAATTTTCAATCAATTGACCGAGAAAAATATATCCAAGGTTAGAGTAAGCAAATTTTTGATTTGGTTTTGATTTAGTGCTATTGAACTTACTGAAAATTTGGTTAAAAAACTTATGGTTATCAAATGCTTGGTGTTCATTTGGTAAATGAATCCACGATAAAGGATTTGGGTTGGGTATACCGGCAGAATGAGCCATGAGTTGCCAGATTGTAATATCAGATGAATAAGGAAAATCAGGCAGATATTTTTTAACCGGATCATCAATACGAAACTTACCCATTTCAGTGAGTTGCATTATAGCTAAGGCAGTAAATGTTTTGGTTACAGAAAAAGCACGATAGGTGGTGTACTCATCAACTATTTTTTTATTTTTAATATCAGCAAACCCGTCAACAAATTTGTGGATGATATTATCTTTATTGAAAAGATAATATTGCACCGAAGGTGTTTTATTTTTTTCAATTAGTTTTGCAAGTATTAGGTCAATCTCATGCATAATTTACTATATTTTTTTTAGCATGGAATTTTGATTTGATCTAATTTACAACTTTTAGATAATATCAGGAACTTGTTGTTAATAGAAAAATATAATTTAATAAGTATTTTTATTCGTCAATTCCCGCAAAAAGAACCATATAATTATGACCTGCTTCTTTAGCACATTTTGGGCAATAAGCATAGTGCACGTAATAATTTTTAGCGTTTTTATGCTGTTTATTTAGATAGGCATCCATCTGTTTTAGAAATTTTGGAACCTCTTTATAAGCTCCATCAAAAACTTTACTCATAAAGGTGCCTGAGATGTCAGTATTGTTGGCATTAGGAACTTTGTCGGTTACTGATAAATAAATATCAGATCTGAAAGCACTCGGGTCCGCAAATAAAAGTAGAATGTCTTCTTTGTTGGATTCCAATTTTTTTGAACCTTCTGCCATTTTCATCATATTTGTTATTTTCTTACCAATCATAGGAGGTAAAGGGATATGAAAAAAAGTAGGCACAGATTCTTTAATAAATTGTTTATGTTTCCATTTGAATGTTTTTTCATCCCATTTATCTTGGTTGAATTTTGGGCAACATTCCTTATTATGTAGTTCCTTTAAATTGCTCATGATTTTTTGTACTACCTAAACGTATCGGAATATTTACTGTATGTTGTAGTAGCCATCCTTATTCAGTTTATTGGGCTTTTGTGTTTGAGGTTAATTAGTTTCCCTTTAACATTTATTTTTCTTGATGATCATAAGAAATTCCCTTCATCGTCTATTTTGACTTTGAGACGTTTGTCTCCATTCTCAAGAGTCAATTTAAATTTTTTGTCGACACCATTTTTGTGGTGATAATTTATTAAATAGGCTTCTTTTGCAATTAGCCATCCCGGATACTTTTTTATTACGCTGTTTACTACAATTTTGGGTAGCCCAACATCTTTATATTTTTCTATCGTCCGTATAATTTTCCCATCTTTATCATAAGCAGCAAGAATTTTACCTTCAGGAATGTAAAATGACACACTGTAATAATCATACTCATCGTCATAAAAATCGGATTTTTTTATGTCATACATTGCTACTTTATGTTGAAGTTGTTTAACAGGGATTGCTACTTCACTTTGACCTACTTGATTGAAATATTTATAATTTGTAGCAACTATTACTACCTCTGATAAATGTTCTGTTTTCGTTACCTGAGCAATACCTTGGGTGGTTAATCCAAGAACTAATAAACCAATGATCAATTTTAACATAGACTTTAATTTAGAGTTAGTAATTAGGCAATTGGGAATATCACTTTTGCGTAGAATTAAAGTTAATGAACCATTAAAAAATATGCAATGATATTTATCATATGTAACTAACTATCTACGATTTAAAAGGTTATTAAATTAGAAAGCTTAGTTAGATTTTGACAATCTATTGAATGGTTGATCATATAGTAAAAAAAAATAGAAGCTGTGCATAGCACAGCTTCTATTTTTACTCCATTTTCTTACTGTTTATAGGAAATTACCTTGGGCGTCCATTTTTAATTTCATTCGTTTATCGCCATTTTCAAGTGTCAATTTATACTTTTTATCGACACCTTTTTTGTGGTGATAAGATACTAAGTAAGCATCTTTAGCAATGGTCCATCCTGGAAATCTCTTTACTACACCATTTACTACACTTTTTGGAAGTGCTATATCTTTATATTTTTCTATAGTGCGTATAATTTTCCCATCTTTATCATAAGCGGCAAGAACTTTTCCTTCGGGAATAAAAAAGGATACACTGTAAAAATCATATTCGTCATCATAAAAATCTGAAGTTTTTATGTCATAAGTTGCTACTTTTCGTTGAAGTAGTTTTACAGGTATGGCTATTTCATCCTGACCTACTTGATTCAAGTATTTATAATTTGTAGCAACTATTATTACCTCAGATAACTTTTCTGTTTTAGTGATCTGAGCAAAACCTTGGGTGGTAAATCCAAGAACCAATAAACCAATTAATAACTTTCTCATGTCTTATTTTTTTGGTTAATATTAAACTAATGAACATTTTATTGAATGCTATTAAATTTAGCAAGCATAAAACAGATACGCAATGATAATGGTCAGTTTTACAATAATTATTGAAAATAACGGTATGATAATTGCTACTTTAAGTAAAGATAGATCATGAATAAAACAAGGTAAATAATAAGATAAAATCTATAAAAATTTCTGAATTTTAGGTACTTTTTATTATCCGGATATAATGTTCCGATCAAGGCTTTAATTTCTTTTATAAAAAGGGGTTTAATATTAATAAGCCAACTATCTGTTAGATAAACGATCTTTCTGAATTTACTGCGATAGTAGGTAAGAGGTAAGCCCCAAACAATAAATAATATAAGCCATATATGTTTACTAAGTTGCATGCTTAGAAAGTTAGTTTATTTTTTAGGAAACCAAGGAAAAAATGCGCTTGTTTTTTCAATATATTCTTTATACTGTGGTTTTGTTTTTGATAGTGTTCGTTCAAGCATAGCAACCCCTGAGATTTTTATGATCAATAAGGTCATTAATAAAGAACTTAGTAAAGGTATATAGCTGCCTGTTGCTAAAGAAAATAAGCCATAAGCCCACCATATCACGGCATCACCAAAATAATTAGGGTGACGGGTATATTTCCATAATCCTGTTCTTAATACAGTTCCTTTATTGATAGAATTTGCTTTAAAACGGGCTAATTGATAATCGCCACCTGCTTCGAATGTAAAGCCAATAACCCAAATTAAAATGGCTGTATAATCAAAAACATTCAGTTCGGTACCTGGCATATAATACATAGCAGCCAATAATGGGGCAGAGATCAACCAGCATAAAACGCCTTGTAATAGGAATACCTGGAAGAAACTCAGCCACCAATAGCGATGTTCTCCATAGTCTTTACGGAATTGTTGGTAACGAAAATCTTCTCCCTCACCCCAATTTCGTATACCCAGATACATAGAAAGACGTATACTCCAAATAACAAGTAATATCAATAAAATTAATTTTCTAATTTCTAGCCCGTCCGTTTTTAAAAAATAGAATATACCGGCTAGTAGGAATCCAATACTCCAAAAGGGATCTACAATACTAACGTTTTTTATAAAAACGCTAATAACCCAAAGAATGGTCATCATGCTCATAATGACCAAAAAACCTTCTATGTAGATTTGAATAAAACTCAAGGTAAATAGTTTTAGACCAAGTTACAGAAAAAATGAAGAAAAAAACCGAAGCAACATTTAAAATGTTGACTCCGGTTTCGGATAAACAGTGGTTGCCGATCCTTTCTTTTCTATTTGTTATTATCAGCTAAAATCGCATTTTGAAGCGCATTTTCTTTAGAGCTTAATATAAATCTGTATTTGTTATCTAACAAAACCATTACTAGTTCTCTATCATTATTTACCCAATAATATTGTGGTAAGATCTTTTTGCCTTGAAGAGCAAATTTATGTACCTGTAAAGCTTTGCCATCAATAGTTATCTTGGTTTTACCCAAATAATTTACTGTTTGATTCTTTTTTACATATAACTTTGTTTCATCTAATGAATTAAAAATAAAAGTTCCTTTTCTATCAAATTGTAATTTAGGTATGATAGCCCATAAGTTAAAGGACGGAATCGTTCTTTCCGGTAATCTTATTGTTGCGTTATATTTGGCATTTGTAAAACGCAGAAAATCAGGATCCGTTTCCATTTCATCCATATAATCGCCTTCAAAAGTCCAATAGGAGACATTTTTTTTATCCTTTTTAAGCCTGCTACCGGTAAAATGCACCAGTTTCATGTTCGAATCTATTGTGCCATCAAAGGAAAATGATGATGGCGCTACCATTTTATCCGTGTCACACAAAGTGGTTACACTAAAGTTCAATAATTCATCCTCAAATAATGAGTTTACCGTTGTTTTTAACGTTGTCGAAACAATCGTGTCTATTTTTATATTTTTTTGCTGAATACTAATATATCCTTTTGTATCATGTGATGTGTACCATTAAGTTTTATCCATAGTTTCTTGTGAAAATAACGAACCGGCGCAGTAGACAATGCCCACCAACAGGAGGATTTTTTTTTATCATAATGTTTAATTTAAAGTTATATAATTATTTATTTTATCTTTTGTTATTCTGCATATAAGACAACTACCATTTCGAAACTCCTACCTTTTTACTTAAAAAAAGTAGATTTACAATTGTTGACAATTATCACAAAAAGTGATATTCAATTAATTGCACATAAATAAAAGGCATAAAAAAACCCGAGAAACATTATGTGTTGCTCGGGTTAATAAATTAAAAGTTATTCGTTACCTACTTAGTTATTACTGTCAGCAACTGAAGATGAAGGCTTGAAGTTTCTATCCAAAGTAAAAGTAAATTGGCCGTCTAACAACACCTGTACAAGTTCTCTATCATCATTTACCCAAAAATAAGCCGGTTGAATACCTTTGCCTTGATGCACAAATTTGTGCAGTACTGTCGTTTCTCCATTAATTGACGTTTTAGTTTTACCTAAATAATTAACGGTTTGATTTTTCTTCACGTACAACTTGGTCTCATCCAAAGAATTAAATACAAATGTTCCATTCCTGTCGAAATCGAGTTTAGGAATAATCGCCCAAAGGTTAAATGTAGGAATGGTTCTTTCTGGTATCTTCAATGTGGCAATATGCTTTGGTTTGGTATACCCAAAAAAATCTGGATCAGTTTCCATTTCTTCTTTAAAATCACCTTCAAAATTCCAATAAGAGTTGTTTTTCTTATCCATTTTAATTCTACTTCCGGTAAAATTAACGGGTTTCATGTTTGAATCAATAGTACCATCAAATATAAGTTTTAACGGAGATACCATTTTATCAGAATCGTTAATAGTACTTAAATTGAAATTTAAAACTTCGTCATTAAAACTAGTATTTACAGTAGTTTGCACAGTAGTAGTAACACCAGTTTCATTTTTTAAATCAATCTTTTTAATGCTGATATATCCTTTGGTATCAGCAGAAGTGAACACAGCCGTTTTTTCAACTTTTTCTTGAGAAAAAGCAAACGTTACAAAACACAAAATTGTGAGTAATAGGGGGAGTTTTTTCATTATTTTTTTCTTTATATATTATTACCACAATTGGCAATAATTAGTTAATAATATAACAACATAGCAATTGTAATATCATACAAATATACTAAAAAAAAATACTTTTTGAATAAATTTTATAATATTCGAGTTATTATAACTTCTTTTTCTGCTGTTTTTCTGTTCGCCTTTCTGTTCGTTTTGCTTTTCGTTCGGCCCTTCGCTGTGCTTTTTCTAAAGTAGTTTTGTCTTTTTTAAAGAGCCCTTCGAAAAATTTTTCTAAACCTGAGTCTTCGGTAAAATCTACACAATCCATCGCATCTGCTAATTCTTCAGGAAGTGTAGCGAAGTTTGTCTTGTACATAGGCTGAATATATTTTAAAGTTTTAGCTATAAGTGGCAACGCCAAGGTACTACCAGCACCATTGGCTCCACTATTAAATCTTATGGTAGGCAAAGAGGCACCGACCCGAGTTACCATTACTAAATTAGGAGTATAAGCAGCAAACCAGGCATCGGAGTAATCTTGTGACGTCCCTGTTTTTCCTGCCAACGGCATTGTAATATTGAATTTGTTTTTTAGAGATGAACCGGTACCTTCCACTATGGCTTTTTGCAGCATTGCCGTCATTAGTTGTGAGGTATTTTCATGAATTACTCTATCTGTTTCTTTAGGCTTGAGTAATTTGTTTTTATAAATAAAAGTACCATCGGCTTTTTCTATGCTTACAATACTTTGAGGTTCGATATGATACCCTCCATTAGAAAATGCACTATAGGCCACGGCTAATTCATATATACTTGCATTAGGCGTGCCCAACGCAGTAGAAGGTTTATTAACTATTGTTTGTGAAAAGCCTAGTTTTTTCCATATACTATCTAATTTCACAAAAGGAACCTGTAAAAATAAATTTATTGTTGGGATATTCATAGACTTCGCTAGTGCTGCTGCCATTGAATAGTTTCCACCGATAGAACGGTCATAGTTTTGTGGTTGCCAATTATCAAAATCAGAAAGTATTAAGGGGTCATTATCTAAATATGTACATGGCATGATTCCTTGCTCTAAGGCTGCTGCGTATAAAATAGGTTTAAAAGTAGAAGCAATCTGGCGCTGGGCGTATATTTGATCATATGGCTGAGTTCGGAAATCTATACCCCCCACCCAAGTTCTAATCGCTCCGGTTTGAGGGTCTAACGCTAGTAATCCTGCATGCAATAGCGTTAAAGAATGACGAATGCTATCGCGTATTGAAATGGAATCGTTATAAAAACCATTCCAGTTAAATAATTCGCGATTTTTCCTTTCGTTAGCTCTAGTATTTAATTTTAAACGTTGCAATTCTTTGGTTACTAAACTATTAAGAATTTTGCGCTCATCACTACTTTGGTATTGTGTACTTAATCGATTTTGCATAACGCTCAAATGATTTTGATAAGCATTTAAGGCTTGTTTTTGTAGAGATAAATTTAATGTAGTGTTTATGGTTAGTCCATCTTTTGTGATATCGTAGTCAGTATTGTTGATGCTATTGACAGCTTTTAATATCTTTTTAACATCTTTTTTTACTTGGACCAAAAAATAGTTTGCCGGGCCTTCTGACTCTAAATTAGCATAATCGAGTTTTAACGGTAAATTTTGCAAGGAATCAGTAAATTCAGATTCCAGATAATTATATTTTTCCATTTGAGATAAAACAACATTTCTGCGCTTTAAAGCATTTTTTGGATATAATCGCGGATTGTAATAAGTATTTGCTTTAAGTATACCTACTAAAACGGCAGCTTCTTCTATTCTAATTTTACCAATTGGTTTGTTGAAAAATCGACGAGAAGCAGCTTCTATACCTAACACATTTTCCCCGAATGGGATAGTATTTAAATATAAGGTCAAAATTTCTTCCTTACTATAAATACTTTCTAAACGATATGCTAAAAATGCTTCCTTCGTTTTGTTTACTAACATGGTTAAGGGCCCATAATTTTTACGCCCGAACATATTTTTTGCTAACTGCTGATTAATTGTACTGCCACCTCCCGAACTTTTTTGATTAGAAAGTATAGTTTTAAATAATACACGCAGTAAACTACGAGAATCAACTCCTTCATGTTCAAAATAACGGGCATCTTCAGTTGCAACTAAAGCATTTACCAAATATTCTGGTAATTGTTCGAACTTTATATTAGTTCTATTTTCAGCATAGAATTTTCCAATGAGTTGACCTTCTTCCGAAAGTACCAGCGTAGCAGTTTCGTTCTTAAATTCTTGTAACTCTTCCGAAGTATGTAAGTGTCCGAATCCACCATAAAAAACGGTAGCTATAAATATACCAAAGGCTACCGCCAGTAAAACCATCGTGAGTATTATAAACTTAATTGATTTTTTTAACATCTAAATTAGGGAAGCTTATTTTAGATGTAACGGTACCATGATTAAATTATTACTATGTAAAAAAGCACTTTTACATAATTTATGAACACTTTAACATAAAGTTGTAATTATTATAAAAATGATAAGCGACTCCTACCATAATTCGCGGCATAAATTGTGGTTGTTTAATTGCTTTATTGGCATCTTTATAGTTAAATGGAACATTGTCATTTTGGTTATCATCACGAGGATTTACGTTGTCATTATTTGGGCTATAGGAAGTATCATGACCATCTAAAGTGCTGTTGAAAAAATAATCGAGTCCCGCTGCTAAAATAAGGTCTAAACTAGAAGTCATTTTAAAATAACTTTCTGCCCTAATACCTATACCCTATTGTTTTGAGGTTATTGTGAATTTTTCATTCCCTCCAATATAATCAAATTTAGCCGTGAAGCTTGAATATCTGGGGCCAAAAACCAAATAAGAATCTTTAAGATCAAATAGGTTATGAGACATCATATAGTCTATTTTGTAATCAAAAGATTTTCCTTTTTTTTCAGGTACACCATTGGTAGCATTGTTAATAAAGATACGACGAGCATCTGCAGCATTACTCGGATTTAATTCATTATATCCTATTCCGAAACGAATATTACCTGGTAAACCCTCGGCAATATTATAAATTGTAAAATTACCTAAAATGCTAAAACCTCTGTTGTAACCAGTTTGAATTCCAATAGAATTTTTTGATGAAGAATTAACTTAGCTATGGCTTGAAAATGAGATACTTAGCAGAATAGAGCAAGATATGAATAGTTTTAATCGATTGTTCATTAGATTAATTTAGTTTTGTGTTTAATGATATTGTAACCCATAAACTTTATCATTATTTTATGAATTTTAAGCGCATTATTAGTAATAATATCCTATAATTTAGGTAAACTAAAAACATTATGTAATTTTGTCACCTTAACATAAAACTGGAATAATGTTTAATAAATATATAAAATTGGTAATTGCTGTTGCAATCGTTGCATGGGCTGTGTTTGAGTTTACTGAAAAACATATAGGAAACGGAATTTCACTCATATTGTTGGCAGGCATATTTGTATTCTTTTATTTTAAGAATGAGTTTTTATTACTTGCTTTTTTGCGCTTACGTAAACAAGATTTTCCTGGTGCTCAAAAGTGGTTAGGTTATATAAAAAACCCTTCTGGGGCATTGATAAAAAAACAAGAAGGTTATTTTAATTTTTTACAGGGTTTGTTAGTTTCACAAACTAATTTAACACAGGCCGAAAAATATTTTAAAAAGGCATTAAAATTAGGTTTATCTATGAGTCATGATATTGCAATGGCAAAATTGCAATTGGCCGGCGTAGCGATGACAAAAAGAAGAAAGAGAGAGGCAACTAACCTGATAGCTGAAGCTAAAAAACTAGATAAACATGGTGTGTTGAATGAACAAATTAAAATGATGAAGCAACAAATGAAAAAGATATAACTTTAGTTCCTCAAAAAACTCTCAATTACTCTATAATCTAAGCTAAATAAACATAATAATGAATGGATGTATGTTTTTTTCATTGAAAATTTATCAGCTGGATTTAAGCTTAATGGATAATAATTCGGCAAACGAATCCAGATCTTAAAGTATTGTCAATCAACGCTTCATAAAATCACCTTATCATCAGGCAATTCTGAATGATGAAATTCCTTTAAGTATTGGTGGTGGGATAGGTCAGTCTAGAACCTATATGTACTTGCTAAGAACAGCGCACTTAGGAGAAGTTACAGTTTCTATATGGCCGGACAAATTGAAAGAGATTTGTGCAGAGAAGAATATTCATGTATTAATCTAGTAATAATTTTATTTGTATAAAAAAAGCCTCGAGATTTCGAGGCTTTTTAATATAATAATCTTCAAAAAAATTATTTCTTGAATTTAGAGTATTTAGTTTTGAACTTATCAATACGACCGGCTGTATCAACTAATTTAACTTTACCTGTATAATAAGGATGCGATGTTCTTGAGATCTCCAATTTAATTAATGGGTATTCAACACCATCAACTTCAATCGTTTCTTTTGCATCTGCAGTAGATTTTGTTAAAAACACGTCATCGTTTGACATATCTTTGAAAGCTACCATTCTATAATCTTTTGGATGAATCCCTTTTCTCATCGTTTTTATTTTTAATTGTTTTTCATTAGCCAATATTACTAAAATAATCTCCTTGGCTATTTTAAGAGTGCAAATTTAATACTATTTTTGAAAATTCAAACAATTATAATACTATTTTAATAAAAAAACGTATGCAAAGTTTAAAATATACCATCACTTTCTTTATAGCAGTTTTTTTTATCGTGTCTTGTAGTGATAAGTATAAATTCGTTTTAACATCCCCCAAAACAATTAAAATAAATCAAAATTTAAATGTTGGGGTTACTGAAGAAAATAATAATCCAATTGATTCTGTAAGGTTTTACCTTGATGGAAAACGTTTGTCTTTTGATACTGATATAGATATTTCTGACAATAAATTAGGAAAACACGCGCTCTCCGCTACTGTTTTTTATGGAGACCAACAGAAAAAGCTGACCAATACTCTTTATATATATGCCACTAATGCTCCAGAAATTTATACCTATGAAGTGATTAATGAATATCCTCATGATAAAAATGCTTTTACACAAGGCTTGGAATATTATAATGGTTATTTATATGAAAGTACTGGTCAAATAGGAGAGTCTTCGTTACGTAAAGTAGAAATATCTACTGGTAAAGTAGTACAAAAGATTGACTTGGATAAGCAAATTTTTGGGGAAGGAATGACAATATTTAATGATAAAATATTTTTATTAACATGGAGGAAAAATAAAGGCCTCGTATTTAACTTAGAGACATTTGAGAAAGAAAGGGAATTTAATTATAACCAAAGTAAAGAGGGGTGGGGATTGACACATAATGCAGAGAAGTTAATAAAATCTGATGGTACTGAGCGTTTGTGGTATTTAAATCCGGAAACAGGAGATGAAGAGAACTTTATAGAAGCCTACACCATTGATCGGGCAGTTGATAAGCTCAATGAGTTAGAATATATCGATGGAAAAATATATGCCAATAAATGGCAGAAAAACAGTATTGTCATTATAAATGCTATAACAGGAGCGGTTGAAGGTATTGCTGATTTAAAGGGGTTACAAACCAAGGCAGGTAGGAGCGGTGATGAGTTTGTGTTGAATGGTATTGCACACGATACTGTTAATGACCGACTTTTTGTTACAGGGAAAGATTGGGAAAAAGTCTTTGAGATTAAGTTAATGAAGAAACAATAATAGTTGACGGTAAAAGTTATATGTTTAAACAAAATATCTAGATGCGAATTCTCTATGCTGTTCTTGTAGTTTTTCTAATCATTTTTCTTGGTTCATGCCGCAAAGACTTTGGCACAATTCAAAGCTCAGGAGAGCTTGAATTTTCCGTGGATACAGTTTTGTTAAATCGAGTATTTGACGATATTAGTTCAAGTACACAAAGGTTTAAAGTATATAATAGAGGGAGCGATCCCATTACTATCCCAAATATTACCTTGGGGCGGGGAGAAAGTTCGTTTTATAGATTGAATGTCGATGGTATTTCAGGAAAGTCCTTTGAGAATATAGATATTTTAGCTAAGGACAGTATTTTTGTTTTTGTAGAGGCGACGGTTGATTTTGAACAAGTTAGTGATATTGATTTTTTTTATAGAGATTCCATTATTTTTAATTCAGGTATAATCGAACAAGTTGTAAAGTTAGAGGCCTTGGTGGTTGATGTAAATTTAATAAGGCCAGATAGAACAGAGCAACCTGATGGTTCCTTTGTTTATGAAGAGCTAATTTTAGGTGAAAATTCCGAGGGTGAAACTTTAAGTATTCGTGGTACCATGTTAACCGGCAATACTACATTTACTAATGATAAACCATATCTTATTTATGGATATGTTGGTGTTTCCTCAAATTCAACTTTAACTATTGATGCCGGTTCTACGCTGTATTTCCATGATAATTCAGGTATTGTAGTTGAAAAAGATGCGACAGTTATCGTTAATGGAGAACTAGAAAATGAAGTCCTTTTTGAAGATGATCGATTAGAACCTCAATTTGAAGATACAGCAGGACAATGGGGTACCATTTGGTTGCGTGCAGGGAGTAAAAATAATAGTATAAATTATGCAATAATAAAAAACAATATCATTGGTGTTTTGGTCGATTCTGTTGCTAATTCAAATCCTACATTGACAATACAAAATACTCAAATCTATAATAATTCAAATTTTGGTATCCTGGGAAGAGAGACCAATATTTTAGGTGAAAATGTGGTAGTTGCTAATAATGGAATGTCTTCAGTAGCATGTACTATTGGAGGTACCTATAATTTTACGCACTGTACTTTTGCGAACTATTGGAAAAATGGTTTTAGACAGTTCCCAACGTTGTTGATCAATAATTATTTCACATATTTAGATGATGGCAATGAAATCGTTGAAACGAGAGATCTACTTGAGGCCAATTTTACAAATTGCATTATTGACGGAAATCAGAATATTGAATTTGTTCTAGATGATGCTGATGGTTCCTTATTTAATTTTAATGTTAAAAATAGTATGTTAAAATTTGATACAACCAATAGTGATATATTAGACAATCCCATATTTGATTTCAGTAATACAAGTTATTATCAAAATATACTTTTGAATGGAAACCCGAACTTTAAAGAAATAGACACAAATCAATATATTATTGGGCAAGAATCAGAAGCTATTGGAAGCGCCGATAATAATGGTGCATTACAAGTTCCTTTTGATATAAGGAATGTTAACAGAACCACATCACCAGATATTGGGGCTTATCAGCACATTATTTTTAAAGAAGAAGATTAAAATTAATTTAATCACTTTCTGTTAGTCTTAATCAGATCATTCTTTATAAATTTTACCGTTTTTCATAACAAAACTCACTTTTTCTAAGGTTTTGATGTTTTTAATTGGGTCATCATCTGTTGCAACAATATCGGCATATAGGCCTTTCCCAATTCTCCCAATTTTATCACTCAATCCCAATACCTGGGCGTTCGTAATAGTAGCCGATTGAATAGTTTCCATCTCCGGCATACCACCTTCAACCATATATACGAACTCTTTACCATTTTCACCATGATCAAAAACACCAGCATCTGTACCAAAAGAAATTTTGACTCCTTTTTTATAAGCTTTACTAAACGTGTCTTGGATTTTTGGTCCAATTTCCAAAGCCTTTGGCACAATTATTT
>Ga0316190_10001394_pt1 | contig 17395 bp, 15 predicted proteins | sample Eddworburrow2_MG_FD_204929 | JGI IMG/M metagenome (GOLD analysis project Ga0316190, IMG submission 204929) | Coastal sediment microbial communities from Maine, United States - Eddy worm burrow 2 | ecosystem: Environmental > Aquatic > Marine > Coastal > Sediment | place: USA: Maine | collected... | reverse complement strand
GTGACCGGGTTTACCCTGCTTCATGGTGTCCGCTCAGCATCGGAGAATTATTACGCATCTGTATTCAAATCCACTGCCAAGCACTATATCCCCTGTCTTTCAGAAAGCCACGCGTCACCGGAAGATGTTTTCCACGGTCGTGTTACGGACTATTTATATAAAAAGTTGGCACCGGGGCGTTACGATTTTTACCTGTGTGGCCGCCGGGAGATGATCCGGGATGTGACAATTTGTGTAGATGAAAAATTTCCGGAATCATTAGTATTTACAGAAACATTTTATTGACCATATATAGAGGAGATCCCATGAATTTTGAGGCTGTTGCCAGAGAGACTATTATCCTGGATCCGCTAAATGATATGGCTCGCAAGGCCATTCCCAGTGAAATTCGCCGTGATCCGCTCACCGGTCGTACCGCACGCATCTGTCATTTTATGGAACTTAAATGGGAAAAGCCCGATTTTGACAAACTCGTCGTCGGTACCGAAGAATGGTGCCCGTTTTGTCCGGATAAGGTTCTTAAAGTAACGCCCTGTTTCCCGGAAGAAATCGTTCCTGGAGGTCGAATGTTAATAGACGACAAAGTACTTTTTCCCAACATCGCACCCTATGATAGCTTAGGTGCAGTAGCCACTTTAGGGAGCTCTCATTATATCCCCATGACGGAAATTGAACCGCAGCGAATAGCACAAGCATTTCGATTGTCGCTGAACTTCTTCCATCGGGTTCACCAGATCAAACACCCGGAGTCAATTTACCATCTGATTAATTGGAATTATATGCCGGCTTCGGGAAGTTCCTTAATCCATCCTCATCTGCAGGTATTCGCTACCTCTTTTGCGCCTAACCTGATGCGGGAAGAGCTGGATGCTGCTAAAATATATATGGAAACCAACGAGACGAATTATTGGGACGATCTCGTTGAGGATGAGACCAAAAATGGGGAACGATTTTTGGGCAAAGTTGGTCGAACCAACTGGTTCAGCGCTTATGCACCAATGGGTGTGGCGGGAGACATTTTAGCGGTGGTTGATGACGTCTGCTGCACGCTTGAGTTGACGGATACGGATCTTCTCGATATTGGTGCAGGACTCACCCGAGCAATGAATGCCTATGATAAAATGGGTATTTATAATTTTAATATGAATTTGTTCACTGGAGCCAGGGGCGATAGTTTTACCCGTTTGCACCTAATCTTTTCACCACGAACCTTTTTCAACCAAACCTTAGGAACGCCGGATATCGGCGCGCTTCGTAACCTTTACAACGAGAGTCTTTGTATGGCCTTTCCTGAAAAAATCAATCAAATGCTAAAACCGCAGTTTCAAAGTACATGAAATACATCCGGCATCGCTATACGCCTTAATGTCTATTGACATCTTGCTGGTAAAGGACTAGGGTTGGCAGCCGATACTTAACCTGGGAGGTAATTCATCATGGAATTCAACGAATTGGTCAAAGCAAGACGCAGTTGTCGAGCGTTTGATGGCGCTGAGATCACTGAAGAACAGTTGTCCTTCATCCTGGAAACAGGTCAATGGGCCCCCAGCCCACTGAACCTACAACCATTTGAGTTCATTGTTATTACAGACGAAAACATTAAGGCTCGGGTAAAAAAAATCGGCGAGGAAGCCAGGCAAGCCGTCATTGATAACGGTGGTCCCGGATGGGCAGCCAAATATGACATGAACTTTATAGAAGAAGCACCCGTCCTGATAGTCGTAACGGCTGATCCTGATAAGGGAGGATTGGGCAGCTTTTTCGGTCAACCATACGGTGCCATGCAGGCAGCGTCCGCCTGCATTCAGAACATGATGCTGGCCGCATCGGACATGGGGCTTGAATCTCTCTGGTTTACTTTCTTTACGCCCGAGAAACTTCAAGAGGCGCTGGATATTCCGCAGAATCTTGAAATTGCCGGGGTCCTACCTATTGGAAAACCCAAGGAGCCGATAAAAGCGCCGCCTCGCAAAGAGCCGAAGGTTCACCGCCAGCGCTACCTGAAATGAATCAATTATTCTATAACTTTATACACAGACCATCGAGATTGTCTGATGCATAGTGTTCACGAGCGATAGACCATCACTCCAGTATTCCAATACTCCATTACTCCTTGAAATTGTTGCAGGCAGAGCCGAATATCTCTGATCTGGCCCAGACGACCAGGGTTTCTAAGTTTGATTAAAAAGTCTACCAACTATTACAAGGTGAAACGGCCGGCCCTTCCTTACTGCTATTAGCTGCTTTTTTTTTCCTTAGAGATCCGCCGGCGCTCCTCATCCCGAATTTCTCTGCGGAGTAGTTTGCCGACTTTAGATTTCGGCAACATATCCCGGAACTCGATGTAACCCGGCACCTTATAAGGTGCCAATTTCTCGCGGCACCACTGAAGAAGTTCTGCCCCCCCTACCCCTCTGGCATCCGCCTTTAAGACAACAATGGCCTTAACGCGTTCCCCTACCTTTTCATCGGGGACCCCCACCGCACAGGCGCCGATCACCGTCGGATGGTCTTGCAGTACGGCCTCGATCTCCGAAGCAGAAATTCGAAAGGCTTTATGCTTAATGATATCAGCCGAACGCTCCACGTAGATAAGTTCTCCGTCAGAATCCTGCTTGACAAAATCACTCATCCGGTAGAAGATCTTCCCGTTAATTTCCACATACGATCGCTTGGTCTCTTCGAGTTTATTCCAGTATTCTTTGACGGTATAAGGCGATGTGACCAGCAGCTCGCCAATTTCGCCGATAGGAACAGGTTTGAGCGTTTCCGGATCGACCACCATACATTCTCTGCTTTTCAAGGGAAGGCCCAGGGTCGCCGGCTTTGGGTTTTCATTAATTCGGCTGTAGGTGACATGACCGGCTTCCGTGGAACCATAGACCTGATAGATTGGTACGCCGAATCGTTCTTTCCAGCGATTGAAAACTTCTAACGGCAATACATCACCACCGCAGTAGCAATAACGCAGAGATCCTAAATTGTATTGGTCAATACGGTCATTTTCCAAAATCATCCGATATAAGGCCGGCACCCCAAGAAACCAGCGCACCTGATGACGTTGAATGGTTTCAAGAATGGCATCCACCTGGGGCACCGGCATAAGAGCGGTTGTGTTGCCTTTGTTTAATCCCAGCGCCATAAACAGACCCAATGCCATAATGTGAAAAAGCGGATTCACTGCGATATAAACATCTTCGCCTTCCTTGAGATGATCACCGGCCACGTCGTCCGTGACGTCGTTGACGTATGAAACCATTCCAACGTGATTGCCGGGAACTCCCTTGGGAAAACCGGTTGTGCCCCCGGTATAAAGTATATACGAGAGGTCTTCCCAGGGATCCAGATCAACAGGGGTGTTTAAGGGCGCATGCTTCAAGAGCGCTTTGAACGAATATATCCCCTCGCCCTGATTCACTTTTCCATGGGGAATTTTATCAAAAAGCACGCCTAAATAGCGTTTCCAAAAGGGCAGCAGGTCCGCCAGATTGGTGACAATGATTCTTTTAAGTCCGGTACCGGAGAATACTTCTGTAGCATAACAAAAATTTGTATCCAGACAAATGATCGTTTCGGCCCCTGAATCCCTGATCATGTATTCAAGCTCATAGGATGTGTATATGGGTGAGACCGGCACAATCACGGCACCTATTTTCTGGATACCTAAAAAGGAAATGATCCATTGGATACAGTTGGAAATGTAAACCATGACCTTATCGCCTTTTTTCACCCCCAAATCGGTCAAAGCACCGGCGAAGCGCTCGCTCAAGTTCTGCAATTGTGAAAAGGAGAGCCGCTCACCCAGATACAACACGGCGGTTTTATCCGGATAGCGTTCACTCATTTTGTCGAATCGCGTAAACGTTAATTCATCTTTCAAGGTTTTCGCGTTGGGTTCCATTATATTTAGATACCAAAATAAGCCGATCGAATATCCGGATTGTTCATCAATTCCTGGCGAGTACCTTCAAGGACTGCGGCGCCGTTTTCGAGAATAAAGGCATAATCCACAATCGGTAGGACCGGCCTTGCGTATTGCTCGGTGACGATGATGGAGATTCCCTGCTCATCACGAATCTCTTTGGTTGCCCGCACCAAAACGGCCTGCATCATGGGGCTCAACCCCAGTAAAGGTTCGTCCAGCAGCAACAATTTGGGCTGTGCCATAAGTGCACGCCCGATGGCCAGCATCTGCTGCTCGCCACCGCTCAAAAATCCACCAATTCTTTTTTGAAGCTTTTCCAGGGCTGGAAAAATCTTGAATACATAATCCAGGGTCTTTTTAGCCTGAGCAGCGGAAGCCAGGTAGCCACCAATGCGCAGGTTTTCCAGAACCGTACATTCTTTAAAAATTCTGCGTCGTTCCGGACACAAGACAAGTCCTTTTTTGGCTCGCCGACTGGGCTTAAGCCCCGTAATTTCTTCTCCAAGATATTTAATATTTCCCATTGCAGTGACCCGCTCTCCGCCCGCCATGTCTTCTTTTTTTCGGATATCCTCGATGATGCCGGAAAGCATGTACATCAGGGTGGATTTGCCGGCGCTGTTGGCCCCAAATACCCCGACGATTTGATTCTCACTGCATTTTATACTGACATTATTAAGGGCAAGCATGTTTTCATAGAAGACCATTAGACCGGTAGCATCAATCATAGCCTATTACCTCCTCGATCTCCTCTGATCCGAAATAGGCTTCCTTGACTTTCTCATCAGCCATGACCTCATCCGGTGAACCTTCTAGAAGCTTCTCTCCGAAGTTTAATACGAGTACCCGATTTGATACCCGAAATAGTTCACGTAAGCGATGCTCGATCATGATTAAGGTGATGCCTTCCATCTGCAAACGTTCGATAAGCGGGACCATACTGGCGATTTCACTCGCGCTCAATCCAGAAAAAACTTCATCGCAAATGATAATTTCGGGTTTTAAAGCCAAACAGCGGGCCAGCTCCAGACGTTTGAGATATCCGGTCGGAAGACTGGACGCCATCTTGTAAGGAACGAAGGATTCCCTTTCAAAGCCCAACTCTTCGAGAATGTCGATACTGACGGTATTGCGGTCTCCAAGTTTACCGCCCCCTCTCCAGCCTCCGGTACGTTTAGCGCGAGGCGAAAACAGTGGAATCACAAGATTTTTATAAGCCGCCAGACTATAGTAGGGACGCATAATCTGGAAAGTTCGGGTGATGCCCATATCTGCAATCTTATGCGCCGGCTTCCCGCTGATAATTTTACCCCGAAACAGGACTTCACCGGCGGTCAGGCGGATAAATCCGGTGATGCAGTTTACCAAAGTCGTCTTGCCGGATCCGTTCGGGCCGATGATACCCAGGATATCCCCTTCGTGAAGATCGAAGCTAACTTCGTCCAGCGCAAAAATACCGCCGAAAGTTTTGGTAACCTGGTTGACTTGAAGAATCGGTGTGCTCATACCTTAACCCATTTTTCAAACTGATGATATTTGCGTTGACTGTAAACCAAAATGCCTTCGCTGCGGAAAATGATAAAGGCAAGCAGGATGAGGGCATAGAAAACAATGCGCAGCGTCCCAAATGCCCGCAACAACTCTGAAATGGGTACCAGAATAAAGGCGCCCAGCACCGGTCCGACCAGCGTGCCACTTCCACCAATGACCGTTGCGGCGATGGGGAGAATCGAAAAATCCAGCGCAAACATCGAAAGTCCGGCCCACATGTATAAGTGCACCAGATAGGCACCCCCCAAACAGCCCATTGACGAAGCAATAAATACAGCGATGGTTTTGTAGTAGGTAATGCTTATCCCGGAAGCTCTGACCGCCTGATCATTGTCTTTCACGGCTCTAAAAACCAAGCCGATATCCTTGATGACCAGTCTTCGCACGCCAAATAGAAATAAAAGAACCATCATAATGATGACATACTGCTCCATCCAGCGATTCAAAAAGCTTTCCACCCCCAAAACCCCGTCGGTCCCGCCCAGGATATCCAGAGCTTCGATGACCCGGGTCAGAAGCAGCGGATACATCAGTGTTACAATCGCAAAATAGACCCCCCGCAGCGGGAGACAGGGAAGTAAAAGTATCGTGCAGAAAAATGCCCCGAATACGGTGGCAAGGGGAATCGTCAACAGCGGCGGCAGTCCAAAGGAGGTATTCAGAATGGCAGCAATATAGCCGCCGGTTCCGATAAAAAAAGCACCGCCCAAAGAAACCAATCCCACGAAATGAGCCAGAAAATCAAAGCTCAGGGCCAGCAGAGCATAGATACAAACATTTGAGATCACCCGCTGCCAGTACATGCTGGGCATGACCAGAGGCAAAATCAGCATCCCAACGATCAACACCAGTCTGGGTAAGACCAGGTAAGATAATTCACGCCAGGACATCAGTGCATAAAGACTGTCGGATCGAACCTTGATGCCCCGATCCAATCTTTCTTTGCGGTGCTTCTCGAGATTTTTTGTCATACTCTTTCTTCCAGCTCTTTTTGGCGTCCAAACAGTCCGGAGGGTTTCAAAATCAGGGTCAGTATGATCGCAAGCAAAGCCACCACCATCTGATAATGGGCGCCGAGGTAAACGACCGTTAGAATCTGGGCGAAACCGATCAGAAAAGCGGCGATAACAGCGCCCATCCAGCTCCCCAATCCCCCCACGATACAGACGGCAATGGCCAGAATGAGGACATTGTATCCGGCCTCCACGACGATATTACCCAGCGGGAGCAGCAAAATGGCTGCCAGGGCGGCCAGCATGGAACCGAACCCCATAGCAGCTACCGCCATCAGGTCGGAATCGATCCCCAACATCATAGCGGCGCGCTCGTCTTGGGCCATTCCGCGCAAAGCTAAACCGATGCGCGTATAGTGAGTGAACAGCCACAACAGTGCCACCACCGCCGCGCCGATCCCAACAACCAACAGACGCTGGTAATCCACCGGTACCCCGGCGATTTCCGTACTGCCCTCGATAAAGGCGGGCAGCGTATAGGTCATCCCCTTAAAGCCGCCCCATCTCAGTCCCTCCAAAATTGCAAGTCCAATCGCATAGGAGGCCATGATTTCCGAAATCTCCATACCCCGGACGCGAATCAGCACAAACTGGTAGATCAATGCACCGATAATTCCGGTGGCAATCATCGCTAAAATTATGCTGACCGCATAATTAAGACCGAGAGAATTTAGGAGAGTCCAGGTAATGAAACCACTGACCACATATAGGGCACCATGGGCAAAATTAGGCAGGCGACTGACCCCGTATACCATAGCAAATCCCAGCGAATAAAGTGCCAGCGCGACGCTGTTTATGGTTCCGTAGATCAATATTTGCATGGCATTTCCAGGATTATTTTTTTGGGATCGGGCTGAGGGAGAGACACTTGAAACTCCCTCACCCCGCATACTGGAATATTTACTTTTTCATCCACGGCGGCAACAGGATGCTGCCGGTGGCGATGCTTTTGGGATAGACCACAACCCGCTTTTTGTCCTGCCACTGTATGATACTGCCCACGGCGCCTTCTTTGGGATCCGTGGCCGGGATGACCTGGTGGCTTTTGGGATCAAAACGCAACCGTCCATAGACCCCCATGACATCGGTTTTTTCCAGTTCTGCGACCACTTTGTCCGAATCAAGACTGCCTGCGCGTTCGATGGCATCCCGTAAAACGTAAACTGCCATGTAGCTGCTGGAGGTTCCCAAACCTTCCGGCTCCACATCCCACATTTTGGTATAGGCGTCATAGAATTTCATGGTCCACGGGGTCGCTTCCGAGGGGGCGTTGCCGGCGTTGACCACATTGCACAGGGCATACTCGCCCTTGCCCTCTGTCGCTTCCCAGAAGCCGGGTTGTTCCGCTGCGGCCAGGGTGGAACCGAAGGGAAGTGCCGGGATTTTCATTTCATACCACTGTTTGAGCAAAATAGCGCTTTCGGGCATATCCATCCAAATATTAATAATTTCGGATTGCGTATTTTTGGCTTTCAGTAATCCCATGGAAAAATCAGTGGCGCCGGTCGGGTAGATTTCCACACCGGTCACATTCCAGCCTTTTTTTTCGGCCACGGCCTTCATCACCTTTGCAGCGCCCCGGGCATGGGAAACGTCCTGGGCGATAATGAACAGATTGTTAAATCCGTATTTTTCCTTTAGTTCGGTAAAGTTAGCAAACATCTCACCGACAAGATTTTTGGCCTCACCATGAATGCGGAAGCAGTATTTAAATTTGTCATACTGTTCGGCAACCAAGGCATGGTATTTGGGGGTTAAAACACCGGTGGTCAGGATAGACACTTTTTTATATTTGGATAATAGCGGCATAGCCGCCAAGGCCGCCTCAGAACGGACCGGGCCGCCCACGATGAAATCGGCTTTCTTGTCTAAAATCAGTTTTTCCACCGCTAGTAAGGCTTCGCTGACCGGCACTCCGGGTTCCAAATCCCTTGTATCGATGACTTCCACTTTGAATAGGCGTTTTTCGCCGCCAACATTGACACCACCGCTGGCATTGATCTGCGCTACAGCCAGCTTTATGGCTCTCTCGGCATCCCATCCGTAAAGGAACGCAGTAGAGAGCGGACTGCCGATGATGATGGGCGTTTCGGCCAATGCAATTTTTCCTGGCAGAATCAACAGCACCGCAAACAAAAATATCATGAATCCTCTTATTGCTTTCCCTTTCATATAGAGCCCTCCTCTGTTACTGAAAAATGGGTTATGGGTTTTAAGATCGCGAAAGTAGAACACGAATTGACTGCGATCTCGTTTCTTTAGTCAAACGCATTGATGAGATGAACAAAGACTCAAATTTACAGCGTCTGTTGTTCGACCACCGAAGTCTGTTTATAGAAAATACGGATATGAATGTCAAGCCATCCAAACAATGAATTTCGTTCACTTTGTAATGCTATGGTTGATATAGCTGCTTGCAGAGGCCTGTGACGAGCGCCGCCAGCTGAAAATCCGGATATTTTGAACTGGACTCATTCATCGATTTCCCCTATAGTTTGAAAATTTAGCTTTAAGCGTTCATTCTTGAGTCTGAATAACAATTTAAACGAACCTCGGAGCGTCATCATGTCCTTTAAAAAGCTTGAATTCACCAATGCCGCCGGACAAAAACTTTCCGCCAGAATGGACTCACCGCCGGAGGCGAAACCCTCAGCGTATGCCTTGTTTGCCCACTGCTTTACCTGTTCTAAGAACATCAAAGCCATCGGCCATATCAGCCGGGCGCTGACTCGCAACGGGATCGCCGTAATGCGATTTGATTTCACCGGGCTTGGCGAAAGCGAGGGGGATTTTGCCGACACCAACTTCTCCTCCAACGTCGGCGATCTCGTGACAGCCGCAGCATTCATGGCAACTAAATACCAGGCACCGAAGATTTTAATCGGCCATTCTCTGGGTGGAGCGGCCGTGCTGCAGGCCGCGGCAAATATTCCTTCTTCAACAGCGATAATATCCATTGCGGCACCGGCGGATCCTGGTCATGTGACCCGCGCCCTGGGCGAGACAAAAGATATCATTGAACGAAGGGGTGAAGCCAATGTCAATTTAGCCGGCAGAACCTTTAAAATCAAAAAACAATTTTTAGACGACCTTGAATCGGTACCCATGCAACAAACCATTCGGAATTTAAATCGGGCCCTTTTAATTTTTCATTCGCCGGTTGACGATGTCGTCGGAATTGAAAATGCGGCTAAAATTTTTCAGATCGCTCGGCACCCCAAAAGCTTCATTTCCCTGGACAAGGCCGATCATCTGTTAATGAATCCAAAAGATTCACAGTATGTGGGGTCGCTCATCGCAACCTGGGCAATGAGATACATTGAGACGCCATAAAGGAGAATTTGAGATGAAAAATATTTCGACCATCGATTATGCGATCTTGGATCGACCTGAGGTTCTCATGTTTCTGTTTCACCCGCGGCCTGAGTCGACAGGTCCATTTTCTAAAACCGCCGAGCCGGAAAATCGGGTTTCAGGACAAAAGGATATTCTGATTCCGGTGCAAGACGATATCGCCATCGGGGCTCGGTTTCATATGGCGGAAAAATCCGGCGGCAACCTTCTTTTTTTCCACGGCAACGGAGAGATTGTTGCGGACTACGATGAGCTGGGTGCGGTATACAACCAGTCGGGAATCAATTTTTTGGCGGTCGATTATCGCGGATATGGTCGTTCAGGCGGTAAACCGACCGTCACCGCCATGATGCAGGACTGCCATATTATCTTTCATTTTGTGCGAAAATGGCTTCAACAAAATAATTTTACCGGGCCGCTCATTCTGATAGGCCGATCCCTCGGTAGTGCCTCCGTTCTTGAACTGGCAGCCGCCTATAAAAATTTAATCGACGGCCTCATTGTCGAGAGTGGATTCGCTTACGCCGGTCCCCTGCTGTCCCTCTTGGGGATCGATTTTGCTGCTCTGGGATTCAAGGAGGAAAAAGGATTTCGCAATATCGATAAAATCGGAAACTTCGACAAACCCACCCTGATCATTCACGCAGAATTTGATCACATCATTCCGTATTCAGACGGCCATGCGCTGTATGAGGCATGTCCGTCCGGAAATAAAAAATTGTTAAAGATCCCCGGTGCCAACCATAATGATATCTTTATGCATGGTTTTCAGGAATACCTCGCGGCAGTAAGAGATATCGTTGAAATAGCCAAAAAAGCAAACCTGTGATAGATAGAGCGCAGCGATTCCATAAATCCAAGACCCCCTCCGGGGCGCAGGCCGCTATGGCCCGCCCCCGAGGTGATGAAGATCATTCACAACGTGGCTTTAATTTTAATCCGGTTTTTATTCCGTTAAACCAACTTTTAGTAGAAATTTTGGATTGTGGATTTTGGCCCGCCCTGGCGCGACGGCTGCTATTTTGCTAAACCAAATTTCGATAATATACAATTTGAAAATAATATTAAATTCATCGGGTGCCAGGTCTGGGCCAGGGATTGCGGATTTGTTGTATCGCTACGCTCTATCTTTTTTTATTAAATTGACAGAATACCTTAAATCCAAAATCTAAAATCCCAAATCTATGAGGAATAAATGTGGGATCGATTGTCAAAAGAAACATAGCGATAGAACGCATGATTTTCACCACCCCCGACCGAAACCGACCGCACGTTTTGGCACTGCCTTGCTCCGTGCAAGCACCGCCGCATCTTCCGTAAAATCTGATTTTTACTCAAGTTTTTAATCGACTTAGACGATAATAATTTTGATCGGGTTACTCGCATACCGATCGCAAATAAGCAGCACCTAGATGCGAAAATTTATGGGTGCCTGAATCTCATGCCCATCATAAATTCAATGTCGCCAACGCCGCTAAAAGTAAACAAGAATAAACTAACATCTTCTATTGACACTGTTCCCGAAATTTAAGGTAAAAATATCAACATGAGTGTCGTACCGACAGACAAAATAAAATCCGGACAAATTTTAGCCGCAGAGGTTCGCGATATAAACGGCCGGCTGCTGCTGTCAAAGGGCCAAGCAATAGAGCCCAACCATATTCGAATTTTTAAGATCTGGGGAATTTCAGAAGTCAATATTGTGGGGGACGACTGCTCCGATGATACATCTGATCCGCTGATGGACTCCGCGATGATCGAACAGACAAAAAATAGCGTTGAGACGCTTTTTTGCCATGTGGATCTGGAACATCCGGCCATTAATGAAATATGCAGGATTGCCGTGCAGTTCAGGTGCCAAAACAACATCATCGTGGCAGATGATAATTTAGCGGTCGACAATCCGTCGATCCCAAAAAAAGATCGAAAAAAAGATTTCCTGAAGAAACTAAAAAAGAAAAATATAATATTGCCTGAAATTCCGTCGCTTGCGTTTGAGTTAAATGAAGTTATCGAAAATCCCATGTCTTCCGCCGAACACATCGCTCGGGTTGTAAGCAGAAGCCCTAGTTTAACGGCAGTCCTGTTAAAAATTGTTAATTCGTCATTTTATAGCCTGCCATCGAAAATAAGTACGGTATCCCATGCGGTATCTCTCATCGGAACCCAGGAAATTTCAGTACTTGCCCTGGGTATCAGTGTCCTTTCAGTATTTAAAAATATTCCAAAAGAAACCATAGATATGCACTCGTTTATAAGGCACAGCCTGGTTTGCGGCCTTTTATCCAGGGTTTTTGCTGCCCACAAAAATGTTCCGCAAACCGAGCAGTTGTTTGTCGCCGGGCTGTTGCATGATCTAGGCAGGTTGATACTTTATAATTATTTTCCAGACGAGTCGCGCAATGTTTTGGCCCGCTCCAGAAATGGAAATACATTACTCTATGAAGAAGAAAAAGACTATCTGGGCTGCGACCATGCCCAGCTGGGTGTGCACCTCATGAAACAGTGGAAATTACCTCCAATTCTGGAAAATAACATCTTATACCATCACAAGCCTTCAGAGGCACAGCAATCTGTTCCGGCGACCATCGTCCATTTGGCTGATATTATCGCCAATAGCCTCGGAATCGGCAGCAGTGGTGAAAAATTGATTCCGCCCCTTGATGACAATGCCTGGGAAAATATAAAATTATCACCCAGCAGCTTTGAAACCATCATCGGGCAAGCCACCCACCAGTTCCAGGCCCTAGACCAAATACTGCATGCTTGAGAAAATGATGAATACAATTGTAAATATGGATCCTGAAAATTTACAGGCACGGATAAAGTACCTGGAGGAAAACGGACGCCTCATCCAAAATGGCCTCGAGATGGCACTTTCGCTGGGTGATTTTCAGGAAGATATCAATAAGGGCTACGATACGGAATATATTCTGCGGGAAGCCGAAAAAAGAATACAGTATTTGACCCCGTTTGATGCCAGTGCATTTTATCTTACGGACCAGGGTAAATCGGATTTTATTTTTTCCCTGTGTGAGCCGCCGGAGAAAAAGCAATTTATTGAAGATCAGATCGGCTACATGATCGACAAAGGCTTTTTTACCTGGGCGATTGGTGAAAAAAGGGGGATAACCATCTCCTCCCATGATCATTCCAGACAACTGATGCTGCATGTGATCGCAACCGCTTCCCGAATTCGGGGTATGTATGTTGGTTTGTTGCCGGATAAAAAAACAATCATTCCGGATAAATCACAGACCCTGGTATCATTCATTCTATTAAATACGGCCAATGCCCTGGAAAGTCTTGATTATCATCAATTGTTGCGCGATCAGAACAGTATCCTCGAAAAAAAAGTAGAAGAAAGATCCAAGGCCCTGGCGCGTTCTGAAAACCAACTGCAGCAGGTGATGAAGCTGCAGGCCATCGGCACTCTGGCCGGCGGTATTGCCCATGACTTTAACAACATCCTTTTCCCGATTGTGGGATACACCGAACTGACCATGGATGACATTCCGGAAGGCAACCCGTCCCGAAAAAATCTGGAAGAGGTCCTCAAGGCAGCAAATCGAGCCAAAAAACTGGTTCAGCAAATCCTCACCTTTAGTCGCCAAAACGATCAGGAATTCAAGCCTTTGAAAGTTCGAAGCCTCATCAAAGAAGCGCTCAACCTGTTGCGGGCGACGATCCCGTCATCCATCGAAATCCATACATCGATAGATGAAGACGGTGGTCTCGTCAAAGGAGATCCCACTCAGATCCATCAGGTTATAATGAATTTGGGTACCAATGCCTATCATGCCTTGCAGGAAACCGGTGGCAAACTCGAAGTCATTTTAAAAGAGACCTACCTTAGCTATGAGCAATCTCAGCAAATGGTAGGAATGAAAGTCGGCCGGCACCTTGAGCTGACGGTGAAGGATAACGGCCACGGAATGCCCCCCCAAGTATTGGAGCGAATATTCGAGCCGTATTACACCACCAAGGAACAAGGCAAGGGAACGGGCCTCGGTCTATCTGTCATCCATGGTATCATCAAGAATCATGGGGGTGACATTAGCGTCCGCAGCCAACCGGGTGTTGGATCCACCTTTAGGGTTTACCTACCTGTAATCGACGATATTGACATGGAAATTGAAGCGCCTGAGACTGGAAACGAAATCAACGGCAATGAACACATACTGTTGATTGATGACGAAGAACCAATCCTTGATATCGAGTGCCGCATTCTGGAACGCCTCGGATATACGGTAACACCGATAACCGACAGTGAGGCGGCTCTGGAGGAATTCAAGGCCCGGCCCGACGCGTTTGATCTGGTAATCACGGATATGACGATGCCCAAAATTACCGGCGACCGGCTGGCCCAGAGCTTGATGGACATCAACCCGCAAATTCCAGTCATCCTGTGCACCGGATTTAATGAAGACATCACCGAGGAAAAAGCCCTGTCTATGGGTATCGACAAGTTTGTCATGAAGCCGATCGTCAAGGATGAGCTGGCTTACACCATCCGCACTGTGTTGGACAACCCCAAATCTCTGCCGAACTAATATTCAAGGCGCTCGTAACCGCTGCATATCACCAACTCCCCGCAATTCCTATGCCCCCTTTGGAATTTTTAAATTTGAGTTGTTGGAATAAATTTGTTAATTAGGTTGTAATTTACGGTTTGGATATAACCTTTCCCAAGGAACATCATGCACACACACAATTTTGTTGAAAATTACCAGGGCCTGGTGGGATATGGAGCGGACCGGGAAACGGATGAAAACACAATCATTTATTATCTTCAAAAGTTTTCCGACGACAAGCTCCTGGCAACGATCACCAAAAGAATGGCAGATGAGGAGCTGCTGGAAACCTTCGAATTCATCAATCGCCTACTAAAAAAACATCTTTCCGAATCAGAATACCATAAGCTGTTTCTCAAAGATGATGGGTGAATGGCAGTATCATTAAATGCCGGCGATAGTTAGAGGGTGTAGCTTCGTTCAAATTCTTAATCCCGGATAAATCGGAAATAACAAATAAATTCCAAATCTCAAATAAGATCAAAAGACGATTGTTTGGAATTTTGAATTTTAGTAATTGTGATTTGTTTGTTATTTGTTTTTTGGCTATTGTGATTTGATTGTATTTCGTCTTTTTGACATAAAAACGCAGAACATCGAAAATAAGGGTCTGATACCCCCCTGGGATAAAAAATCATGTTTACTTCAAAGCAGCTGCAGCGATATGCGGATGTACTGTGGTGGGGCTTAACCACCGCCCGAACGTCGCCGTACAAAAGGAATGATATCGTCGTCATCCGCTATAACAAGCCGGCCGTCGAGTTGGCTGAAATCCTGTATGCCGGACTCTTGGACAGGGGAATACATCCAATCCAGCGCATGAATCCGACCCCAGCCATGGAAAGATATTTTTATTCGATTTCCTCCGGCAAACAGCTTGTTTTTTTGCCTCCCGGTGAAAAAGAACTGATGTCCCGTCTGAATGGCAGCATTTTTCTGTACGCACCGGAATCCATTACCCACCTGAGCGATATCGATCCAAAAAAAATAGGAAAGACCGCCGTGGCTCAAAAGGCTTTGCGCGACATTGGGAATCAAAGAGAAGACCGCGGCGCTTTCAGCTGGACCTTATGCGTATTCCCTACTGCCGAGTTGGCCGAACACGCCGACCTATCTCTGGGTGAATACACCCGGCAGATTGTCAAATCCTGCTTCTTGAATAAAACGGATCCGGTATCCCACTGGCGGGATATCTATAAAAATGCGCAATCCATAAAAAAATGGCTGAATTCCATGGATGTCGATTACTTTCATGTCGAATCCGACAATATGGATCTGGAATTAGCGCCCGGCGAGAAAAGACAGTGGATCGGCATCTCCGGACGAAATATTCCTAGCTTTGAAATCTTTGTATCACCCGATTGGCGCACTGTCAGGGGAGAGTATTATGCTGATCAGCCCTCCTATCGCAGCGGCAACCGCGTTGAAGGCGTGAGGTTGGTTTTTCAAAAGGGCCGCGCCATTAGGGTATCGGCAGATTCCGGGGAAAATTTTGTAAAAAAACAGCTGGCAATCGATAAGGGCGCCGACAAATTGGGAGAATTTTCATTGACCGACAAACGGTTTTCCAAGATCAACTGTTTCATGGCCAATACGCTCTACGATGAAAACTATGGGGGTCGCTATGGAAACTGCCATATCGCCTTGGGCGCCTCGTATTCGAACACCTATGCCGGAGACGGCAGAAGGTTGACCCCGACGCGAAAACGGCAGCTGGGCTTCAATGAATCGGCCCTTCACTGGGATCTGGTCAACACCGAAAAAAAGAGAGTCACCGCACACTTAAAAACCGGTAAGACCGTGGTTGTTTATGAAAATGGCCGCTTTAAGTACTAGGGCCTTAGCGGGCTTTATCTGACAACATGTTGTAAATAACTTAAGGTGTTGGTGTTCGGACTTCAGCAATTTCAAAATTTCAAATAGCAAATCACAAATATCAAACAAATCACAATGACCGAAATTCAAAATTCAAAACATTTAGCGTTTGATCTTATTTGAGATTTGGATATTGGAAACTATTTGTTATTTGATGCTTGTAATTTGTTATTTCCAATTTATCCGGGGTGAGTTATCGGAATCAGAAAGATGGGCTCCATTTGCATTTCTTATCCGGCTTGGACGCCCATGGCCATCCTGGGCGACACCGATAGCAGCGACCGGATGCAATTTAGCAACTGTTTTAATGGAAACGGTTTCGACAACACCATATCAAAATTGTCGGCTTCCAGCAGCCATGGCGTGCCGGATATACCGATCACAGGAATGCACTGCTTCTCAGATTTTCGGATATGTGCCGCAACACCGTTACCGTCGATGACCGGCATCCGAACGTCGGTAATTACGATATCGTAACAGCCGTCATCAAATTTTCGAATTCCCTCCAGACCGTCATCAGCGGTTTCGACCTTGTGTCCGTACATAGTTAAGGCCTCATGCATAAGCTGCAAAATTCCTTTTTCATCATCGATGACTAGGATTGTTGACATGCCATTTCTCCACAAAATAAAGAGTATATTTTCAGATTCTGCTGAGGCAGCGGCGCTTTAACCGGGACGGTGTCTGGCGATAGAGACCGCCAGCCAATCTGGCGGGTTAATATCCTTTTAAAAAATACTAATAGGGTAAATTTATAAAAATCGATGTGCGGGTGTCAAATCGGATTATGGTCGGATTTAGAATTCAACAAAAAAAAATTCAACCATATCGATGTCGTTGAATTTAATTAAGATACTAAAAGTGTCCTTCTCAGGTCTTGTAGATAGAGGATTTAAGAGAAAAGTATTTTCTTTAAATATTTTAGGCAGATCCAATTTTTTCAACAACTTATTAACAATTGGTTTTCTGTGAAAACCTTGGGAAATCTTCTCTTTTCGAGTAATTTATACTTTATATTTGCCGAAATCATCCGGGGATAAATTTTCTAGATAATCTGCCCATTTTTTGCCTTCTTCGCTGGTATCCAAGACCTCGGCTTCACC
>Ga0316190_10001391_pt1 | contig 17431 bp, 14 predicted proteins | sample Eddworburrow2_MG_FD_204929 | JGI IMG/M metagenome (GOLD analysis project Ga0316190, IMG submission 204929) | Coastal sediment microbial communities from Maine, United States - Eddy worm burrow 2 | ecosystem: Environmental > Aquatic > Marine > Coastal > Sediment | place: USA: Maine | collected... | reverse complement strand
AGCCAGCTCCCGAGGCGGATCCCGAAGCTTGCTCGCTCACCGCCGACCCGGGCCTGTTGGTAGTAGCCGGGAGGGTACGTGGGAGCGGTCGCAACCGTCCCGGAGCCGGGGGGTGGCATCGTGGGCATCACCGGAGGTGGAGGCGACCCCGAGGGCGGTGGCGGCGGAGGGTTCGAACCCTGTCCTGGCGGTGGTGGCGGAGGCATCCCCATGACACGAGTGTGTCAGATCACGCGAGCTCTGTGGCGACGTCAGCGATAGGGGCGGTCGCGGCGGGCCGGGATCGGTCGTGACCACCAACGTCCGCTGAAGCGCCACGAGTTGTTCCGCACTCGCTCGGCGGGTCCATTGACGATCGGGCGCGGCCAGATCGCTTCGACGGCGGCCATGATGGCGACGGCTTCCTCGTCGTTCGGGGTTCCCTCGGCGGAGATCGGCGTGGGGGTGCTCGGCATCGGTGTCACACGTTACGCCGTCGGCTCCGGTGCGTCGTCGTCGATCGACCAGCTCGCCCGAGCGGGGCGCGTGACGACGGTGCCGGCAGTCTTGTCGTGGAACGTCCGGCGCTCGGCGTTCCCGAACGCCATGAAGAAGCCGACGAAGAAGATGATCGAGACCAGGAACCGGATGACATACCGGAGCCCGGCCTCGCTTGGTCCCACGAGCCGACCGTTGCGGACGTCGACGACCTTCGTCCTGGCGACCCGGTTGCCGAGGGACTGGCCCCTCGCGGACACCGCACGCGCATAGATGACCGTGGCGCCGGCGAACCCCGCGGCGAGCGCGACGAAACCGAGCAGGATGAGGGCGGTGGTCTGCGTGGCGATGAGCGCGGCGCCGGGCAGGAGCCAGAGCATCAGGATCAGCAGGTCGACCAGGAGGCCGACGGCGCGAGCTCCGAACGAGGCGAGCTCGGGATCGAAGTCGATGCCGCCCTCGGAGTCGATGACCGCAGCTTGAGCCTTTTCCGGTCGCGAGACATCGGTCGGTCTGGTCAATCCGGTGCCGACGTCCGGGGCGGTGACGTCGTCGGTGTGGCCATCCTCGTGGAGACGTTGGAGCAGTTCGGCGAGTTCGTCGTCGTGGCCGGGCGGCGAAGCGGGCGCGGCGGCGGTTCCGGTGGACGTGGAGGCCGGTGGTGGCGTCGTTGCTGGTGGTGGTGGCTCTGCCGCTCGTCGAGGCGCGGGCGCGGCGGTGGGCGGCGGAGGCGGGGGTGCAGATGTCCCGGCGGGAGGCGGTGGTGGCGTTGTTGCCAGTGGCGGCGGTGGAGTCGTCGACGGTGGTGGCGGCGGTGGATTTGCACCGGGCCGGGGTGGTGGTGGCGGCGGTGGAGTGGCACCGGGCCGGGGTGGTGGTGGCGGCGGTGGAGTGGCACCGGGCCGGGGTGGTGGCGTTCCCCCGAGTGGCGGCTGTCCGGGGACGTTGCTCATGAGGCCCGATCCGTCACAGCGGGACGTTGCCGTGCTTGCGGCGCGGCAACTCCTCGCGCTTGGTCGCCAACATGCGCAGCCCGGCGACCAGCTTCTGGCGGGTCTCGGCGGGGTCGATCACGTCATCGATGTAGCCGCGTTCGGCTGCGGCATACGGGGTGGCGTACTTGTCGGTGTATTCCTGCACCAATTCGGCTCGACGTGCAACCGGGTCGGCGGCCTGCTGCAGCTCGCGCCGGTACACGATCTCGACGGCGCCCTGTGGGCCCATCACGGCCAACTCGGCGGTCGGCCAGGCGAACGCGAGGTCCGCACCGATCGACTTCGAGTTCATCACGACGTACGCCCCGCCGTACGCCTTGCGTGTGATGACCTGGATGCGGGGCACGGTGGACTCGCAGTAGGCGTACAGCAGCTTGGCGCCGTGACGGATGATGCCGCCGTACTCCTGATCGACGCCGGGCAGGAAGCCGGGCACGTCGACGAACGTGATCAGTGGGATGTTGAACGAGTCGCACGTTCGCACGAACCGGGCCGCCTTCTCCGACGACTCGATGTCGAGCACGCCGGCGAGCACCTTGGGCTGGTTGCCGACGATGCCGACCGGGGCGCCGTCGATGCGGGAGAATCCGCAGACGATCGATTTCGCCCAGTGCGGGAAGTACTCGAAGAACTCGCCGTCGTCGACGACGTGGCGAATGACCTCCGTCATGTCGTACGGCAGGTTCGGACTGGCCGGGAGGATGTCGCGCAGCTCGGGGCAGAGTCGGTCGGGGTCGTCACCGAGATGCTCGACCGGTGGTTCTTCGAGGTTGTTCGACGGGAGGAACGAGAGCAGGAACCGGACGTCGTCGAGGCACGACTTCTCGTCCGCCGACACGAAGGTCGCAACACCGGACTTCGTGGCATGGCTCATCGCGCCGCCGAGTTCTTCCAGCGTGACGTCCTCGCCGGTCACCGTCTTCACGACGTCGGGCCCGGTGATGAACATGTGGCTCGATTCGCGGACCATGAAGATGAAGTCGGTCATCGCCGGGCTGTACACCGCACCGCCGGCGCACGGGCCCAGGATGACCGAGATCTGCGGGACGACGCCCGACGACAGCACGTTGCGGTGGAAGATCCCGCCATAGCTCGCAAGGCTGACCACGCCCTCCTGGATGCGGGCGCCCGCGCCGTCGTTGATCCCCACGACCGGCGCACCGACCTTGAGCGACAGGTCCATCAGCTTGTGGATCTTCTCGGCGAACACCTCGCCGAGCGCCCCGCCGAACACCGTGAAGTCCTGCGAGAAGACGAACACCTTGCGACCGTCGACGGTTCCCCACCCGGTGATGACGCCGTCGGTGTACGGGCGGTCCTCGAGCCCGGCGCCCTGGGCGCGGTGGCGAGCCAGCATGTCGAGCTCGTGGAAGGACCCGTCGTCGAGGAAGTACTCGATGCGTTCGCGGGCGAGCATCTTGCCTTTGTCGTGTTGGCGCTCGACCGATCGCGGTGAACCCGCATTGATCGCCTGCTCGCGTCGCTCGGCGAGATCGGCGAGCTTCTCCTGCATCGGGTTCGTCACGAAGGCGAAGTTACCGGCTTGCGGCGCACGTCGGAAGCTCGATCGGACCGACCATGCCAGAATCCTGACGATGCCCGCCTCGCCTCCCGCTGCCACCGCTCCGATGCGGTTGCCGTTCCAACCACCGTTGGAGCCGATGTTGGCCAAGCTGAACCGCTCGATTCCCGACGGTGACAACTGGCTGTTCGAACCGAAGTGGGATGGTTTCCGGTGCATCGTCTTCCGAGACGGCGACCGCCTGGAGCTGATCTCGCGCAAGCTTCGGCCGCTCGGGCGATACTTCCCCGAACTCGCAATCCCCCTGCTCAGTGCGCTCCCCGAGCGGTGCGTCGTCGATGGCGAGGTCGTCGTGGCGGATCGTGACGGCCGCGGGCTCGACTTCGATGCGCTCCTCCAGCGGATCCATCCCGCGGAATCGCGGATCACTCGACTGGCCGACGAGACACCGGCAGCGTTCGTGGCGTTCGATCTGCTCGCGCTCGGTGACAGCTCGTTGCTCGATGTCCCGATGGCGGATCGGCGCGCTGGCCTCGTCGGGGCACTGACCGAGAACGACGTGGTTCATGTCACCCCGGCGACCACCGATCGCGCCGTCGCAGAGGACTGGTTCCACCGGTTCGAAGGTGCCGGCCTCGATGGGATCGTCGCCAAACCGCTCGACGGCGTCTACCAGCCGGGGAAACGAGCACTCGCCAAGGTCAAGCATCAGCGCACGGCGGACTGCGCCGTGGCCGGCTATCGGATCCACAAGGACGGTCAGGGCGTCGGTTCGCTCCTGCTCGGCTTGTTCGACGAGACGGGTGAGATGCACTCCGTCGGCGTCGCTGCGTCGTTCTCGGTGAAACGACGAGCCGAACTGCTGGCGGAACTCGAACCACGGACCCACGACGCGCTCGACGGACACCCGTGGCGCGAGTGGGCGGAGTGGGACGGTGACACCGCCGGCTCAGCGACGTCGGGGGGCAGTCGGTGGAACGCCGGCAAGGACCTGTCGTTCGTGCCGATCCGAATGGGGCTGGTTGCCGAGGTGTCGTTCGGTCAACTCGAAGGGCGCCGGTTCCGTCACGGCGTGGGCTTCCTGCGGTGGCGCCCCGATCGGACGCCCGAGTCCTGCACCTACGACCAACTCGACGTCGCCGAGCCCGTCTCGTTCACCGAGTTCGTGACGCGCTCCTGAGACCTGCTCGACACCGGATCTTCGATGTTCGGGTTCAGCCGGTGGTGGTCTCAGGCGCAATGGTCACGGTGACCACCGGGGGAACTGTGAGCACCGTCGTCGGAACCGAGCCGTCAGCGTTGCGGATCGCGAAGATCTGAGGGTCGCTGTTGAACACCCCGTTCGGCGTCACGGCGTTCACCGTCATCGTCCAGTCGCCTGCCACGGAGAACGGGATGCCGTTCTCCGTCGGTACGACACCGACGCCCGGACCGGTGAGCGGCACCGGCTGGGTGATCGTTCCGATCGTTTCATTCGGTGGAGCGGTGAGCACGATCTCGAGGCCCGACAGACCGCTGTCGGGTTTGTCGACCTCGACCCACATTCCCGACAAACCAACCGTGTCGCTCGTGAACTTGACGATCACGTCCAAGTCGGCTTCGGGCGCGTCGACTTGGAGTTCGATCGCAGAGGAGAACGATTCGACGGTGCTGATGTTCGGAGGGGTCAGCGACACGAGCCATGCGCTCAACGCGAGGATGATCAGCCCCGCGCCGGCCTCGGCGCCGAACGCCCGCCGCAGCCGGTCCGCGGTCGGAATCGTCATCTCGTCGGCGCGGGCCAGGTTGGAATTGACGTACTGCCGGGCCGACATCGCCACGAAAACCATGAACGCAACGACGAGCGTCTTCAACAGCACGACGCGTCCGTGCGATGAACTGAAGAGGCTGCCGCCGTCGAGGAGCACCATCTGGGCGATGCCGGTCAGGATGGCCACGCTGATCGCCACCGTCGACAACCGTCCGAACCCTCTGACGGCGTGAACGAGATCCTCCTCGCCGGGTCCAGCAAGGACCACGCGGGCGAGCAGGACGACGCCGCCGAGCCACACCGCCATCGCGAGTGCGTGGAGGATCGACACGGTCACGCCGACCAGCGGGAGATCCATGTCGGTACGGCTCAGACCGATGGTTGCAACAGCCAGACCGGGAATCAGCAGCGCGGCCAACTGCGTCACCGGGTCGATCACCCGGTCGGGGCGGAAGGCGACCCACGCGCTCGCTGCGACCAGGACGACGCGGGCGACCGCCGCCACGCCGGGAATCCCTGCGTTGAAGAGGTCGGCCCAGTTCATCGGGTTGAATCCGCTGCCGAGGCCGGTCGCCGTCACCGCGGCGGTCGCGGCAGCGACGTAGAGCACTGTGCCGACCATCGCAACAGCCCATGTCGCACGGATGAACCGAATGGCGAGCAGGTACTCGACACCCTCGGGCCATGCCGCGGCGATCACGACGAGCGATCCGAACAGCACTGCGATGCCGAGCACCGAGAGCAGGCGGCCGAGCCAGAGCGGACCTTGCCCTTGGTCGACGTTCGAGAGTTGGGCGACCTCATCGGTCGGGGTGGAGGCGGGTGTCCCAGAGCCGGGAGTCGCGGTGGCGTCGACCCCCGGCGTCGTCGCGTCCGGCGCGACTTCGGTGACCGGCGTCGTGACCACCGTCTCAGGATCGTTCTCGACGGTGAAGGTCAGGTTGCCCGCACCGTTCGGCTGTCCGTCGGCATCGCTGACTCCCCAGCTGACGACGCACGTACTCTTCGGGAGCGGATCGATGAGGTCGGCGGAGAGCGTGAGTCGATCGTCGCTCACCTGGCGGGGTCCGACGGTGAACAGCTCGGCATCGCACTGCACTGCGATCGTGTTGACGTCGCCGAGCGGTTCGCTGAACGTGATCTCGATGGCGGCGGGCGACGTGGCGACAGACGACCCATTGGCGGGGTTCGAGCTGACGACGGTGTTCTCGGCGAAGGCGGTCGTCGGCATCAGCGCGACCGCACCGAGTGCGACGAGCACCAGGAGCATCGTCCGTCGGACGCGTCCGCGCCGAGCGGGAACAGGTGTGCGCTCGTTCACGATCGTCAGAGGCTAGTGGTCGAGCTGCCCTTGACGATGCGCATCTGGGTCAGGGCCCGTCGCGCCGGCAGTCGAGAACGCCCATCTCGGTAGCGAGATCATTGCGGCCACCGACCAGCTGGCGGATCAGATCGGTCGACGCGACAAGGTCTGCAGATGGGCTTGCGGCAGCGGCGGAGACCTGCCGCCATGCGTCGGCTTGCTCGACGGTGTTCCGGACGAACGCTCGATGGTCGTCGTCGAGCTGGTCGTCATCGGGGGTGTCCAGGCGGTTCGCCCGAGTCGCTTCGTTGTCGAGCAAGCTCGCCGCACTCGTGGCCAGGTCGACGACCGAGATCTGATCGGGCGCGGATGGGAGCTCGGCGAAACGAGCCGTCGTCTCGGTGCAGATTGCGGCCAGGGCAGCGACGTAGTCGGCTCGGGTGACCGCGGCCGGTTCGCTGCTGCAGGAGGCAGCGACGGCGGCTGCGGCGAGTGCTACGCAGGCGCTTTTCCTCGGCATCTCTTCGATGTTACGAGGCGGCACACTGCCCGAGGCTGGACAGCTCCTCTTCCTGACCGGTTCTGACCCCGTGTTGCGTGGCGTGGGTATCGTGCAGGCGATGGCCACTCAGTCCCTCTACCGCCGCTACCGGCCCCGCAGATTCAGCGAACTGAAGGGGCAGGACCACGTGGTGCGTGCATTGCGCACCGCTGTTGCGGAGGGTCGCGAGGGCCAGGCGTATCTGTTCTCTGGTCCTCGCGGTACCGGCAAGACCACCTCGGCGCGCATCCTCGCCAAGGTGCTCAACTGCGAGAACACCCAGGACGGCGAGCCATGCTGTGAGTGCGAATCGTGTCTCGCCGTCGAACGCGGTGTCAGCTACGACGTCCACGAACTCGACGCGGCGAGCAACAACGGGGTCGACGCGATGCGTGACCTCATCGAGAAGGCGTCGCTGGGCACCCCTGGCCGCCACAAGGTGTACATCCTCGACGAAGTCCACATGCTCACCAAGCCCGCCGAAGCCGCGTTGCTGAAGACGCTCGAAGAACCGCCGCCGCACGTCGTGTTCGTCCTCGCCACGACCGACCCGCAGAAGATGTCGGCCACGATCATCAGCCGCACCCAGCACCTGCAGTTCCATCTCCTGCCGAGCGACACACTTGCCGAACACGTGCGCTGGGTCGCTGCCGACGCGGGGTTGGAGGTGAGCGATGCGGCGATCGAACAGGTACTCAACCGTGGTGGAGGCTCCGCCCGCGACACGCTGTCGGCGCTCGAACTCGTGGCCAGCACCGGCGACGACGGCATCACCAACCTGCCGCTCGACGAATTCGTCGAGGCGATGATCGATCGTGATGCTGGGCGTGCGCTGACGATGGTCGCCCACGCGATCTCGCTCGGTACCGACTCGCGAACCCTCACCGAGGAGCTGGTCGGGTACCTCCGCAACGGGTTCCTCTCGTTGATGGCGCCAGAGCTGGTGCAACTTCCCTCGCACCGCCTCGATGCGGTTGCCGAACAGGCCCATCGTCTCGGTGCGGCTGGTCTCGTGCGGGGGATCGAGCAGCTGGGAGTTGCGTTGAACGACATGCGCCACGCCCCCGATCCTCGTGTCCTGCTCGACGTGGCCACAGTCCAGCTCACCGCCGACAGCGTGTCGACCGATACCGCCTCGCTGCTCGCTCGGTTGGAACGTCTCGAACGCCAGGTTGCCGATGGGGTCACGCCGGCAAACTCGGCTCCAACGTCGCGCTCGCCTGCCGTTGATCCCTCGACCGGCCGGGCCGCACTCGGTGGTCGTGCCCGTTCCACGCCCGAACCCGAGGCCGTGCCGCCCGACGGCCCGGCGTCCGAACCGCCGACATCAGCGGTCGAGAACCAACCCGAGTCGATCACGGCTGAGTCGTGGGAGAACACCGTGCGGCCGTCACTTCGAGGGATGGCCCGCGCGGTCTATGCGCCAGCCACATTCGTCAGGAGTACGACATCGCTGCTCACCCTGGCCGTGCCCAACGCGGTGCATCTCGGCAAGTGCGAGGAACACCGAGCGGCGGTCGAGTCCGCGCTGGCGAAGTTCTCCGGCGCCGCAGTCACCGTCGACCTCGTCGAAGGTGGCGACGGCCCCGGCGTCCCCGATCGTTCCCCCGGAGTGACCGCACCTTCAGAGCCGCCGAGTCCGTCGTCCGCTGACTCGTCGGGTGAGGCGGCCGCTCCTCGGGAGCCGTCACCTCGTGGTGCGGGACCGCCCGATGCCGGACGCGAACCATCGTCGGCGGACGCGCGGCGCACCAGCACCGTCGGATCGGCACCTCGTTCCGTCGAGATCGATGAGCCGCCCGTCCCCGTCTCGGAGTTGCCGGACGATGACGATGTCGATCTCGACGGACTCGTCGATGCACCGCCCGAGTCGGTGAAATCGCCGATCGACCGGCTCGCCGAAGCGTTCCCGGGCTCGGAACTCGTCGAGGAAGCAGGCTGATCGGCACATGGCCGGCAACTACACGCCACCCGTCCAATCCCTGATCGACGAACTGGGTCGGCTCCCCGGGATCGGTCCGAAGTCGGCGCAACGTATTGCGTTCCACCTCCTCAAGGTGCCGACCGAGGACGCGGCGCGCCTTGCGTACGCGATCACGGACGCCAAAGCCAGAGTCCGTTTCTGCGAGCGATGCTTCAACATCTCCGAAGGTGAACTCTGCCCGATCTGCAACGACGACGGTCGTGACTCGTCCATCGTGTGTGTCGTGGAGGAGTCCCGTGACATCGTGGCGATCGAGAAGACGGGCGAGTTCCGGGGCCGGTACCACGTACTCCTCGGGGCCATGAGCCCCTTGGAGGGCATCGGTCCGGAGCAGCTCAAGATCCGTGAACTCGTCGCCCGAATCGAGCCGGAAGGGATCGAGGAGGTCATCCTCTGCACGAATCCCAACACCGAGGGTGAGGTGACCGCGATGTACCTTGCGCGGCTGCTGAAGCCGATCGGGCTCACGGTGACACGAATCGCGAGCGGGCTGCCGGTGGGCGGTGATCTCGAGTACGCCGATGAGCTCACGCTCGGGCGGGCGCTCGAGGGTCGCCGTACCGTCGACTGACACGGCCCCGACCCCGACCGACCAGCACCTTGGTCATGGTCGGCGATATCGACCGAGGAGGACTCCTCCGCCCCGATCGTTCGGGATCGGTCGGCTCCGTCTTCGGTGCCGCCGGAAAAATAAACTGGGGCATCACCTCCACGAATCGGTAGCGGGCGGACGGGCCGATTCGTGTCGATGATGCCCCAGAGGAGGGTGAGTTCGACGCACTCACTCGATCAGGTGTTGCGGTTACATTACGAAATTCAACACGAGATGTCAATGAATCGCAACATAAGTCGTACCGATGGACAGTTTACCGACATGATGTGGCCTGTCAAGCACGCAACGTGGCATTTCCGTGACGTTCGAGCTGACCTCGACATCGAACGTCCGGTCGCGTGGACGACTCCATCACCGACTCGGACTCGGCGGTCGGCTGCCCGGGCGGGAGTGCGAGGCGCTCAGACGGTGCGGAGGATGGCTGCGTCGCCTTGGCCACCGCCACCGCAGAGCGCGACGGCGCCGGTGCCACCTCCGCGACGCTTGAGCTCGTGGAGCAACGTCAGGGCGAGGCGATTGCCGCTCATACCGATCGGATGACCGAGCGCGATGGCGCCACCATTGACGTTCACGATCTCGTCACTGATGCCGAGTTCGGCGATCGATGCGATGCCGACTGCGGCGAATGCTTCGTTGATCTCGAACAGGTCGAGATCGGCGACGGCGATACCAGCGCGCTCGGCCGCCTTCAGGATCGCTCGGCTCGGCTGGTGCAGCAGCGACGCGCTGTCGGGCCCGGCAACCATGCCATAGGAGACGAACTCTCCGAGCGGAGCGACGCCGCGGCGTTCGGCCTCGGCCTTCGACATCATCACCACGGCGCTGCCTCCGTCGGACAGCTGCGACGCGTTGCCGGCCGTGATCGTGCCGTCCTTGTCGAAGGCGGGGCGGAGCTTCCCGAGGCTCTCGGCGGTCGTTCCCGGGCGGACGCCCTCGTCGGTCTCCACGAGGATCGGGTCGCCCTTGCGCTGGGGGACGGCGACCGGCACGATCTCGTCGGCCAGGCGTCCATCCTTGATGGCGTTGGCGGCACGCTCGTTCGACATCGCCGCCATCTCGTCTTGCTGGTTGCGGCTGATGTCCTCGCCGTCCGCGTAGCGGTCGGTGCCGAGGCCCATCAGGCAGGCGTCGAACGAGCACCAGAGGCCGTCGGCGATGATCGCGTCGCGGAGTTCGGTGTTGCCGTAGCGGAATCCGCCGCGAGCACCGTCGGCGATGTACGGCGCATTCGTCATCGACTCCATGCCGCCGGCGACCACGATGTCGGCCTCGCCCGAGGCGATCATCTGGTTGGCGAGGTAGATCGTGTTGAGACCCGACAGGCAGACCTTGTTGACGTTGACTGATGGAACGCTCATCGGGATCCCGGCCTTGACGGCTGCCTGGCGGCTCGGGACCTGTCCCTGACCGGCCATGAGCACTTGCCCCATGATCACGTGCTCGACTTCCTCGGGGGCAACACCCGCTCGCTCGAGTGCCGCGGAGATCGCGAACCCACCGAGATCAGCAGCGGAGAACGAAGAGAGGGCGCCGCTCATCCGCCCGATGGGGGTGCGGGCGCCGGCGACGATGTACGAACCTGTTGAAGCCATGCCTCGACGCTAACGCGATCGCCCGCGACGCCGGCAATGCAACCCTTCTCCCCGAACATGCGCGGGGAGGTGCCGCTCAGCGGGGCGATCCGAGCACATTCCGATCGGGCGGCGACGGGCCCGTTCGTCTTGTCGGTGAGCATTACCGATCGGTAACCTCGCCGCCCATGCAGGAGATCCTCGACGCCATCCAGTCCGGTGCCAGTGGCGAGGACATCGCCGCGCTCCCAGTGCCCGAGAGTTATCGAGCGGCGTTCGTCAAGCGTGACGACACCGCCATGTTCGAAGGTGTCGACTCGTGGGACAAGGACCCTCGCAAGTCGTTGCATGTCGATGATGTCGCGGTACCCGAACTGGCGCCCGACGAGGTCTACGTGGCGGTGATGGCGTCGAGCATCAACTTCAACACGGTCTGGACCTCGATCTTCGAGCCGTTGCCGACGTTCGGGTTCCTCGACAGGTTGGGACGTCAGAACGACTGGGGGAAGCGCCACGCTCTGCCGTATCACGTCGTTGGTTCCGACGCCTCCGGTGTGGTCGTCCGTGTCGGCTCGGCAGTGCGCAACTGGAAGCCGGGTGACCGCGTCACCGTGCACTGCAACTACGTCGACGACCAGGACCCCAGTGCCCACAACGACTCGATGCTCGCGAGCAACCAGATCATCTGGGGCTTCGAGACGAACTTCGGCGGTCTCGCCGACCTCGCCGTGGTCAAGGCGAATCAGCTGATGCCGAAGCCGAGCCACCTCACGTGGGAGGAATCGGCGGTCAACGCGCTGTGCAGCTCGACGTCGTATCGAATGCTCGTCGGCGAGAACGGTGCCCAGATGAAGCAGGGCGACAGCGTCCTGGTCTGGGGCGCAACCGGCGGCATCGGTGGCTACGCGGTGCAGTACGTGCTCAACGGCGGTGGAACCCCGGTGGGTGTCGTGTCATCGCCGGAGCGAGCAGAGCTGTTGAATCGCATGGGCTGCGAGGCGGTCATCGATCGTCGCGCAGAGAACTACCAGTTCTGGTCGGACGAGAACACCCAGGACGAGTCGGAGTGGCGTCGCTTCGGCAAGAAGATCCGCGAGGTGAACAACGGCGAGGACGTCGACATCGTGTTCGAGCATCCCGGTCGCTCGACGATGGGCGCTTCGGTGTTCGCCGTCAAGCGCGGCGGCACCGTGGTCACGTGTGCGGCGACGTCGGGCTACATGGTCGAGTTCGACAACCGCCACTTCTGGATGCGACTCAAGAAACTCATCGGCTCGCACTTCGCCAACTATGCCGAGTCCTCTGCCGCCAACAAGTTGCTCGACCAAGGACGCATCCAACCGCTGTTGACCAAGACGTACGACCTCGAGCACGTTGGCGAGGCATCGCTCGCCGTGCATCACAACGAGGCTGAGGGCAAGCTCGGCGTGCTGTGTCTCGCTCCGTCGGAGGGCCTCGGCATCGACGATCCCGAGAAGCGCGACCGCATCGGCGAGGACAAGATCACCGTCTTCCGCGGGATCTGAGGCCGCTCGGTCAGCAGTTCTCGCGCAGTTCACGAACAGCTCGACGCGTGAACTCATCGAAACCGAACGGTCGCCCAGATGGCCGCCCGACGGGGCCAGAACCCGGTCTGACTCATCGCGCGTCGGATCGGTCGAACCGAAGGCCAGACTGCCCACCATGAACAATCTCCATGCAGTGTTGTGGGACATGGACGGCACGCTCGTCGACACCGAGCCCTACTGGATCGAGTGCGAGCACGCACTCGTCGCGGAGTTCGGCGGCACCTGGACCGCGGCCGATGCCCACTCGATCGTCGGCTTCGACCTGCTCGATTCGGCCCACGAGTTGCGTACTCGCGGCGGGGTCGACCTCGAACGCGAAGCGATCGTCGAGTGGCTGCTCGACGGCGTGATCGCTCGTGTCACCGACGAGCTTCCGTGGCGGCCCGGAGCCCCCGACCTCCTCGCCGAGTGCGCTGCTGCCGGTGTGCCGTGCGCGCTCGTGACGATGTCGTGGCGGCGACTGGCCGACGCGGTCATCAGTGCAGCACCGGCGGGGTCTTTCGTGACGTCGATCACGGGAGACGAGGTCGGCCAGGGCAAGCCCGATCCGGAGCCGTATCGGGCTGCCGCAGCCGCACTCGGCGTCGCTCCTGACCGATGTGTTGCGATCGAGGATTCTCCGACCGGGGTTGCCTCCGCAATGGCGGCGGGGTGTGCGACGCTGGGGGTCCCCCATGTCGTCCCCGTCGCTGCCGCCCCCGGGCTCACCATCATCGATTCGCTCGTCGGTGTCGACGTCGCCGCGCTCCGACGACTCGTCATCTGACGCGTCGCTCGAAGACGCTGTCGCGCAGCTCGATCCCGACCGAACCCCGGTAGCGGCGGACGCGTCGCGTCCGCGCCGTCGACGCCTCGTCGTGATCGCGACGTTGTCGATCGTGTTGCTCGGCGCGGCGGCGGCCGCGGTCTACGTCGCGACGAACGAAGAGCCGCTCCCGCCGAAACCGGACATCGCCCTCGACGCCTGGGTGCCGTACTGGGCGCTCGATGCCTCGCTGCCCGACGCCGACCAACGTGTCCCGTCGATGCGGGAAGTGTCGCCATTCTGGTTCAACGCGGTCGGTGTCGATCAGATCGTCGCCGACCCCAACGCCTCCGCCGATCTGACCGGGCAATTCATGGACAAGATCCGATCCAGCGACGTCGACGTCGTTCCCTCGATCATCGATGCGCTTCCGGCAGGAGAGATGGCCGCGATCCTGGCCGATCCGTCGACGCGCAGTCAGCATGTCGACGCGATCCGACGATTCGCATCCGATGGCGGCTACAACGGGATCGACATCGACTACGAACAGTTCGCCTTCGCCGATGGTCGCGACACGTGGACGACCACCCGGCCGAACTGGGTGGCCTTCGTGGAGGAACTCGCCGACGCCCTGCACGCCGACGGACGCACGCTCACGGTGAGCATCCCGCCGGTCTATGACGACGGGCAGACATCGGAGAGCGGCTACTGGGTGTACGACTACGGCGCCATCATCGAGCATGTCGATCGGATCCGGATCATGGCCTACGACTTCTCCGTGTCGGAGCCCGGCCCGATCGCACCGCTCGAGTGGGTGAAATCGACGATCACGGGCGCGATCGAAGCGACTGGTTCGCCGGACAAGCTGGTGCTGGGATTGCCTGCGTACGGCAGGAACTGGCCGGTCTTCGTCGCCGGTGAGTGCCCTGTGACCGATGTACAGGGTCGTACCAGTGTGTCGGCGCGGTCGGTCGATGAACTCATCGAGCGGCGTCGGGGTCGGCCGGTCCGTGTCGACGCAACCGGGGAGTGGATGTTCGAGTACGACCTCGAGGTGACCGATGGTGTCTCGACGTGCGTTCAGACCCGGCAGGTGCACTACGTCGACGGCGACGGGATTCGTCAACGTATGGATCTCGCCCGCGAGTATCGGCTCGACGGCGTCGCGTTGTGGGCATTCGGTTTCGACGACACCGCCGTCTGGGACGCCATCCTGCCGACGGTCGCCAACCCACGGCCCTCGCTCTCCACCCCACCCTGACCACCGTGCAGTAGGACCGTGCAGTAGGACCGTGCAGTAGGACCGTGCAGTAGGGATGAACGACCCCAACCTCCCTACTCTGAGCAGACGAACGAGGCGCCGAACACGAGGCGCCGAACGCGAAGAGGGAGCAGCAATGACCGTCGGAGAAGCATGGATCATCGATGCGGTGCGTTCGCCGCGCGGCATCGGGAAACAGGGCAAGGGCAGCCTCGCCCATCTGCATCCGCAGAATGTGCTCGGCCAGGTCTTGAACGGGCTTCGTGATCATGTTGGATTCGATCCCGCTGATGTCGACGACGTCGTGTGTGGGAACGGATCTCACGCCGGCGATCACGCCCATGACATCGGTCGGATGGCCGTGCTCGACGCCGGCTGGCCGGTCTCGGTGCCGGGGGTGACGCTCAACCGCTTCTGTGGCTCCGGGCAGCAGGCGGTGACCTTCGCTGCGATGGGCGTCGGTGCCGGACATCAGGATCTGGTGGTCGGTGCGGGTATCGAGTCGATGAGTCGGCCGGCCCGGAACGGCACCGACGGCTTCCACGCGAACAATGCGCACCTGCTCGAGACCCACCCGCAGGTTCCCCAAGGTCTGTCAGCCGATCTGATCGCGACCCTCGACGGTGTGACGCGCGTCGATGTCGACGCGCTCGCGTTGGAGAGCCAACACCGCGCGAAGGTCGCGATCGACGAGGGGAGATTCGAGCGCAGCCTCATCACGATCGTGAATGACGACGGAACCGTCGCCCTCGACCGGGAGGAGTACCCGCGTCCGGAGACCACCGCCGAGGGGTTGGCCGCGCTCAACCCCAGTTTTTCGAAGATGCTCGATTTCAAGATGGAGCAGACCGATTGCACGATGGCCGAGTTGATGGAGCAGGTGTATCCCGGTGTGCAGTTGCACAACGTCCATCACGCAGGGAACAGTTCGGGTGTGGTCGATGGCGCGGCCGCAGTGCTCGTTGCATCGCCGTCGTACGCGCGAGCTCACGGGCTGACGCCGCGTGCTCGGATCGTCATGACGGCGGTCGCTGCCGACGAACCGCTCATCATGTTGACTGCGCCGGGCCCGGCCGCCAACAAGTGTCTGGAGCGCGCCGGGATGACGGTGGACGACATCGACCTGTTCGAGGTCAACGAGGCGTTCGCTTCGGTCGTACTTCGGTTCTTCCGTGACACCGGAGCCGATCCGCTCAAGGTCAACGTCAACGGTGGGGCGATCGCACTCGGTCATCCGATCGGAGCGACCGGTGCCATGTTGATCGGCACGCTGCTCGACGAGCTCGAACGACGCGATCTGCAGACCGGTCTCGTCGCGATGTGCACCGGTGGCGGCATGGGTACCGCAACCATCATCGAACGGATCTGATCCTGCCCCGACCTCAGCTGTACTGATCGAGGATGGTCGATTCGGTGACCCGGCTGAGGGTCTCGCGAATTGTCCGTGCGGTCGGCTCGTCGACACCGTCGACCGACATGAGGTCGCTCACGGTCGCGCGCTGGAGCTTCGCCAGACCCCCGAAGTGGTTCGCGACCGCGCTGGCAGTTTCGGACGGCAGCCGATTGACGCGGTGCAACAATCGCAGACCCTTCGGCGAGGCTTCCTGGCTCAGATCCGTCGAATCGCCGTCCGGGGACAGCGCGTCGGCCGCGAGGCGGAGATTGAGGACCTCGTCGTCGGACAGCCGCGACATCCCGGACAGCGCATCGGCAACGGTGCGGCCCGGCGGGAGGTAGTCGGCAACGACCAGGTCGAGTTCGTCATCGATCTCGCCGTAGAGCTCGTCGAGTTGCAGCCGCAGCAGTCTGGCGTCGATCCCGAGTTCGATGATCATCGTCTCGATCTCGTCGGCGATCCGGTGCACCATCTCACCGCGCTGGACCACCGCAACGACGTCGCGGAGACTTGCGAAGTCCTCGATCTCGGCGGCGGTCAGGTTGGTGATTGCATCGTCGAGTCGCACCTTGTAGCGCTCGAGCGTCTGCAAGGCCTGGTTCGCGCGGTCGAGGAGATGGCCGACCTCTTGCAGTTGCCGCTTGCTTCCGCCTGCGTAGACGTTGATCACGCCCATCTCTTCGCTCGCCGACACCACGGGCACGTCGAGCGACCGGGCGACTCGCTCGGCGGTGCGGTGACGCGTCCCCGTCTCGCTGGTGGGGACGCTCGGATCGGGGACGAGGTGGACGTTCGCACGGGCGATGCGCCCTCCGTCACTCGAGATGATGATCGCCCCGTCCATCTTGGCCAGCTCCGAGAGCCGTTGCGGGCTGTAAGGGGCGTCGACGAGGAACCCACCTGAACAGATCGACAGCACATCGGGTTCATCGCTCAACACCAGCAGTGCCCCCGCCTTCGCTCGCACGACGCGATCGATCCCGTCGCGTAGTGGCGTACCGGGCGACACCCGGGCGAGCGCATCACGCATGCCCTCGTTCACGCCGCTGTGCCGGGAGCTCATGGGCTGATCCTAGGGGACGCACCGGTGAGACGATCGCGGCGAAGTCAGACCACAGTGCGAAGACTCGGTGCCGCGACTCCCAGGCCGGCCGCGGCGACGGCTTCGCTCAGGGTGGCCGCACGGATGATCTTGATGTCGGCCTCGGTGTCGGGGGTGTTCGTCGGCACGATCACCCGTGAGAATCCGAGCCGCGCGGCCTCGGTCACCCGCCGAGCGGACTGCCCGGCCTGGCGAAGCTCGCCCCCGAGGCCGACCTCGCCGAAGACCGCGAGTTCCGCCGGGAGTGGGCAGTCACGGATCGCACTCACGACCGCAAGGCAGACGCCGAGGTCGAGCCCCGGCTCGTTGAGTTTGACCCCGCCGGCGGTCGAGACGTAGACGTCCTGGTCGCTGACGGTCTCCCGGCTCCGTCGGGCGAGCACGGCCATCAGCATGGACAGCCGGGCGCCGTCGAGGCCGAGCGCGCTCCGCCGGGGTGGGACACCGGGCACCCCAGGGTTCGCCAGTGCTTGCACCTCCACGACGATGGGTCGCTGGCCCTCCATCGTCGGGACCACCGCCGAACCGGGGACCCCGGTCCGGCGGTCGGCGAGGAAGAGCGACGACGGATCGGGAACGCCGATCAGCCCGGACGGGGCCATC
>Ga0316190_10001390_pt1 | contig 17434 bp, 27 predicted proteins | sample Eddworburrow2_MG_FD_204929 | JGI IMG/M metagenome (GOLD analysis project Ga0316190, IMG submission 204929) | Coastal sediment microbial communities from Maine, United States - Eddy worm burrow 2 | ecosystem: Environmental > Aquatic > Marine > Coastal > Sediment | place: USA: Maine | collected... | reverse complement strand
TGTTGTACAGATGTTGAAACTACAAAAGGACATTAAATAATGAAAGCAGATATAAATAGAACACTTAAACTTTTAGCCTTGCTTGAATATAGTAATAAGCCTCATAAGTTCTTACATAAGAATAAACATGAGAATACTTTTACATGCGGTGGTGTGTATGCTTATGCTAATCCTAAAGTTTTAGATTTTGAATTTATAGATAATGTAGTAGAGTCTTGTTATGGTGATGTAAAAAGAGCTAGTACTATGCTCTACCATGATACTACACTACGTACAGAGATCAGAGAGTTTTGTAAAAAAGATATATGGGATAAGATGCGTTTAGATGAAGTAAGCTCACAAAAGATAGCAGATGAGTTATTTTTATTTGCATTCCATACTCATTATATAACTGCAGCTAAAGTAGCTCAAAGAGTTGTAGGCGTTAAAGCTGATGGTTTTATAGGTCCTATGTCATTAAAAGCTTTAAACTCTTTTGATGTTGATACGTTTGATATGATCTATGATGAGAGAGAGAAGGAACATTATCAAGCTATTGTTGATAGACGGCCTTATCTTCAGGAAAACTACAAAGGGTGGGAAGCTAGAGCTAATAGAGTTTAATTATTCTTTTAGCTTCTACCCGTAAGAGTTCACGTCTATTCTTACGTACTCTTGCTACTTCTTTATTATGTATCTTTAGATCTTTACCTCTTATGCCTATGAAATAATCATCAAATTTATCTTTCATGTTCTACTTCTCTTTAACTTAATAGTTTTCGGGTTTGTTAATATCTTCTTTATATCTTCTATAGACGTTATATGACTAAATGAAATACCCCCCGCTCTGTTTATCTGTTTAATATTACGGCTTTGTAAAGGTGCCGTAGTTCCTTTAGGTTGTTTAATCTCAGCACCTACAAATACACCTATTACTTCTTGATGTTTGAACATCTCTAACACTTGATCTTTAGTCATAGGGACACAAGCTATAACATCAGGTACCCCGCTCTTATTACCTTGGATCACTTTAACGGTCCATGCACCTAATGAATGAAGATAATCAATAATTTTCTTTTGTCTTGCTGATTCTAACATCTTGTGGCCCTTCTATAATAAGGGTACACCATTACACCTACTGTACCATACATAATATTCTTAGGTTTACCTTCTAGTACCCAAATAGCATGTAACGCTGCTTCTACATCATGAAACCCTTTAGCCTTATGATTACTTGTAATTGGATGTATTACGATAAATAAACCACTCTCTGCTAATTCTAGTGTATACATCACTTAATCCTTTTATGTTTTTTATACCATGCAGCTGTAAAGTCTTTCTTATTACTCACAGCTTCATATACATACTCATCTATACCACTTATTAAAAAGTGTACTATCACTTCACTATCCCGTGTGTCAAAGTTTAATTGTCTACCTCTCACCTGCTCATATGTAACAGCATGAAAACCAAAAGAGTATATAACCAGATGTTCAAAATGACTATAATCAACTCCGTCACTATTCTTACCTAATGATGCAACGTGAGGGAATATCTCAGCTAAGTACTTCTGCTCAGGTATGTAGTAGGCTAATATCATAGTGTTCTCTACATCGAAGTTATTCATGATATATTGTACTTTTGGTATACGTTTAAATGTATGGACCTTTGTTTTACTCTCATCATAATCATCTATAGCGTTAACAAAGCCTCCTGATATTTGGTGTTTCTTTTGTAGTATCTTACCTGCTGTATCAGCTAATATAGTATAGTCATCAGGTAATTCATACATCTTATCGGTATCTAACACATCATATACTCTTTGTTGTCTATGAGAGAGAGGTATGTAATGTACTTTATCTTGAGCAAAATACTTATGTCCTGCTTCCTCTTGAGTGATAGTAACTATTAGATGTTCTATAGCTTTTTTTATTTTAGGTGTGTTACCTTTATCCCACCCTCTAGTAGTCTTAACTTTACCTTTATCTTTATCATAACCTATTACTTTATCGTAAGGTTTCCCATAGACTCTATGCCAGTCCGTATACTTCTTATAGTGAGCAAAAGGGCTTCTACAAGATAAAGCTAAAGGACTATAGATACTTGCATATGTCTCAGGCGTAGGTGTTCCGCTACTATATATAATAGGTGTGTAATAAGATATAGGTAATATAGTTTTCCATATCGGGGATCTCTTAGGTCCTGCATTAGATATATACCTATGGAACTCATCTATAATAATTAGATCATATTCAGTATCTGTTAAGTTTGTCACCTGGTGAAAGTTAGTAACTGTAGAACCATCAGGAGCTACTTTGATAATACCCTTTAAGGCCCCTTTCTTTGTAATTACTAGGAACTTTTTGATATTCAATAACTCAGCAGCATAGATAAAGGCCATAGTTTTACCACTGCGTACCTCACCTGCTAGTATAGCTATGCCATACCTTAATAATTTATCAACTAGTTTACGTCCTGCTCTACGTTGGTGGGGTTTTGGTTTCATTAATACGCCCTACAATCTATACATACATGGTTATGATCATCCGGATCTTGTTTATTATATTCGCAATTATTACACCAATAAGCATTTAACCTTTGAGCTATCTCAGTTTGTTTAATGCGTTTTAACTCTACCCTTTTATCTCTGTTTTGTTTAAAAAAGAAAGATGTTTTTGCATCGTACTCTACTAATTTAGGTTTAGCTGTATCTGATGTGTTAGGTATCTCATCACCATATTTTACATGATCCCCTACTACTTTTAATAGAGCCTCTTGTACAAATGCTTTATGTTTAGATTTCATAGTAGTCACAGCCTCTAGAGCCTCATACACATTAAAACATGCCGTTTTTTGTAGTCGATGTAATGTATGGTTCTTACGTTCTACATATTGTAATACTTCCATATATTTAAAGGCTACACTTGTTTGTAATCTTATAATAGTTTTTATCTCTCTTACATCATCAGCTGATACATGTCTTTTTAAATGGCTATTATTAATTAGTTTTGTTTTCATGTGTGTCTACCTCTAGTAATCTAATCTGTTCATTTAGATACCATTGAGCTTTTTTTAAATCTTCTAAACCATTCTTACGTTTATAGCGGCTTACATACTTGATAACATTACCTATACACCATGTAAACTCACCTTCATTACCTGTGATGTACTCAAGAGGGCTTATGGTAAGGTCCGTATAGTGCTTAGGTTCTACTGCTGATTTTATTGTATTCAAGGTATTACAATCAGAACATTTCCAATTAACCCCTTGTTCTACATCATGGTACTCATCACAATGTACACATGTTTTTGCTACTCTTGCCATAACTTTAATCCCCTTCTTTTACCTCTCCATTGATCCAAACCTACTAACCTGCGTGTTAATATGGCATCCTCTTTTGTGTACTGATAGAACACTCTCATACAATCACATTTTTTACATGTGCCTGTTAAGTCCCCATCATGTTCTAAGTCTTCCACTTTATCGTATGTAGTGGCTCTACCTTTAGGGTCATTCCAACACTTTACACATATGATATGATTCTCATATATCTTTACCACATCATCAAAAGTTGCATTTTCAGGTAGTAGTTTAGTCTTCATACCTACCCCCTTAATACCTGGTATACCATCAGTAGAATCACCTGCTAATGTTTGAAGTAATACAAAACGATCAGCATTCTCTTTAGTAGTTTTCACTACTCTACGGTGAGCAGCATGATAAAAAAAGTGATTACCTTCCACACCAAACACCACATCTTTATCCCCTGAAGCTACAGGGTGCCCTCGTCTTGCATAGTGAGCAACTACATCATCAGCTTCTACACCTTTAACTATAAGACCTTTAGGTTTGACTTGTCCTTTGAGTTTTATAAGTTCTTGAGACTCTACCCTATCTAGTCTTTTTATTTTATACTCAGGGTATAAGCCATATCTAAAGTTAGTAGATGGTGTGTATGCGAGTATATAATCTTTAAACTGTATCATGTTACCTAATAAACTCTCACGTCTACATGCTTGTACCACTCCGTCCACAACAGCATCAAATGCTTGTTGTAGATCACCTTCTACTTTCTCACCTACAAATGTACCTCCTTCAATAGGCAAACATGAGTCTACATTATTAGGGCTGTACGCTGTATTGTAAATAAGGCCGTCAGCATCTATAGACAAAGTCTTAGTAGCTTTAGGTAATAATGTCTCAAGTTGTATTAGGTATGCTCTAACTCCATCACTATCTAACTCCCCACTTCTTATCTCTGTTCTGAGTTGTTTAACTCTTATTTGTTGTTCTAAAGTCATGTTAAGCCTTCTCTGATTTAATAACTAAGTATATTGCTATAGCTAAACTTACACACAATATACCTACACCTATTAAGTCTTGTATCTGGTTCTCAGTCATTTATTACTCCTAAGTCTTGTAAATGCTCATTACATAATTGTATGTATTTATCATAGTCTAAATCTTTTGGTATGTGTTCCGTCAGGTCCATCATAGGTCTAGCCCCATCACTTTTAGGTACTTTATTACCAGTCTTATAGAATATAGGTTTACCACCGTCTGCGTAATACCATCTAACTACTTTACCTAAGTACTTAGTATCATCATCTACTAATACTAAATCTTTTTGATATGTTTCATTTCTTTTTTCTAAAGCTTTGTTTTGTTTGAGTTGATTAGATATATAATTATTATATTCATCTGTATTAGGTAATTCTTTATTCAGATAAACAGCACCACCTTTAACCTGTCTACTAGATGTAAATCTTGCTACATCTTTACACTTATATAGAGTCTCTTCCATAGGTATATTTTTAGATAAGTAATCTCTTATCGCTTCAAATACTATAGGGTACTCTACATTTTTCTCTAGTATAGGTTTGCGTTCTTCAGGATCTACATATACACCTTTTGCTTTTGCTACACCATTAGGATATATTGCAATATAATTATTAACATCTCTAGCAAAGAGAGCATTATAAGTACCGTACTCCATAACCATATTAGTTTTAGACTCCCACTCTCTTACAATACGTTCTAAGCCATGTTTACTTGATAAGTCATTACTTCTTAATACCTCCACACCATCTGTATTAGATGATATGACTTTGTAACCGTTGTATTCTAACTCTTCAATCAACATTAATAAGTATAGTTGTCCCGTAAATGTAACAGCTACTAGTAAATCAGGTGAGTATAAAAAACTGTATTTACTACCAAACTTACCAAAAGAACCATTTAGTGTAATTTTTAATACATCGTTTACAACACCTGCATCTTTTCTTGCTTTAGCAGATAATGATTTATCTTTAGCATCTACTTTTGCTTGTAGTCTTGTGGTTTTGATGTTTGCATATACTTTTAAGAATGTTTTCGTGAGTTGTTCCGGGTATAGTTTTAGATCAATTATTAAAGAAGGATAGTAACTAGCCACATCCACATTAGATAATATTTCATTTTCTTTAGGTATAACAACTAAAGATTTTTCCTGTGAATGTAAACCACCTAAACCTATATTATAAGTGGTGTTACCTATTTGTATAGTTTCATCTTTCAACCATTTAGGTAACAGAGGTGATCCATTTTCACCTAGTTCTATTGTGGTATCTTCTATTCTATCCACTATATCATTTATATGCTCAGTTCTGTACTGTATACATTCAGGAGCTTTATACTTTACTTTTTTAGTATCACCCCTCTTAACTGTCACACCTTTTTTAGTTAACTCTTCTCTAAAGATAGATTCGGCTATTTGTGCATCTGATTTACTCATAACATCAATGTTGTATTTTTCACCTATTTGTTCTCTAAGTTCTAACATAGGTATGAGTTTGTTGTATAAATCAAGTGTTAAAAATAAGTCGTTTACATTATATAACTTAGTCTCATATGCCTCATCTATAGTTACATCTTCATGAGGATCATAAGGTAAGTCTTGTATTTTTTTAGAGTTTAAACGAGCACCATATAATTTTAATGAAGCTTGTCCTGGAGCTACATCTATTAAATCAATTGAATCAAATATTTTATGTACATTTATCTCTTTGTACACATTCCATTTTTTTATTTTGTTTTCTATTATATATTTAGATTTTCTATATATTTGATGAGTCCTTGTACCATGTAACATTAATGTGAGTATAGGATCGTCATAAGAATGAGAGTTAAAGCCTACTAAGTCATAAAGTTTAATAATCCTTCTCATACATCTAATTTGTAAATCAGTAAAAGGATCATTGAAAGTTTCGTATTGTCTTTTTACTCTTGTCTTTACATTCATAAAACCAACTAACATATAATTAGGGTGTACCTCTATATCATATACATACTTACTCATAATCGTACTCTCCTTACTACTCCCTTACATTGAAATGAAGGTGAAGATAGTTTAGTATTCATCACCTTAGCAACTGTATTACCTTTAGGTGTAGGTACTATTACAAAATCACCTATTACTACATCTTTTTTATTACATTTGTACGTGTAACGTTTGGTACTATCAAAGTACGATACAGCTATAAACATCTTATTTACCCTCTCTTATTATAAATTTAAACATATAAAACCACCAAAACAATGTAATTAATGTTCTATCTGAGTTAGTGTATGTATCTCTCTCTAATATTACGTATAGAATAGCAAAGCCTGTACACAATAGATATGTAATTAGAAATATAATACAAGGTACCTCCGATTGTATTACAAAGTAGATGTACAACACCATGAACCCCAATACTACTTTACGGTCTAACATTTGAATCTTCTTTAGTTAGTTGGAACAGTTCCCCTACTTCCCAATGAGGGGATATCTTCATCTCATAACCACAATAATACTCTTTACCTCGCTCTCTCATAATATCGGGATCCCTATATCTATCTCTTATTTGTGCTGCTGAATCACTATCTATTTTGATTACATAATTATCCCCTTCCTTCATAGAGTCCTTTTGTCTTATCTTTCGTATCTGCTCTACTAGCATTACTTTATAATCTATCATCTTACCTACCTTCCTTATATAATAATTTGTACTCAAAACTACACTCTAATTCATTCTTCTTATTTACTTTATACTCTGAGGCTTCAAAGTGTATTAACTCTTTACCATCTAATATAAATATATGTTGGCCTCTTACACCTTCATACTTATAAGCTATGCGATCTTTAACTACCTCATAAGAGAAGAGATCACCTAGTACATCACTTATAACTTCTTGTATAACCCACTTCTTTAACTCTTTTAAATACTTTGCAGCACCTAGTAAGGTATCTTTATACCCTACCTCAGGATCTATAGGTTTTATATATGCTATTACCAAAATGAACTCCTTAGTTAGTATAAGTAGACACCCCGAAGGGTGCTTAATCTACTAACCTCTTCTACGTCTACGAGCAGGTTTCTCTTCATCTTCACTTGATGATCTATCCCGTCTACTTCTACGAGCAGGTTTCTCTTCATCTTTTGGTTCTTCATCTTTCTCAAGCTGTGGAGTATTAAAACCTTTGAAGCTACCACCTTCCATAGCCTCTACAGCCTCTTCAAACTCATAAGGTATGAAGTCAGCTATCTGTGTACCTGATAACCAAATAGTAACACCATACTCTTTTTTACGTTCCCACATAGTCATATTACCTAATAACTTACCTGTAGAACCGTTACCTATACCTGTACCTTCAGGTAAATATACTTTGTCCCCCTGTGAGTCATAGACATTGATGACAGTATCTTTTATCTCACCTGTTTTTTTATCCTCCCATGTAGTATATGCCTTTGCGGCTACCCATACTTTACCTGCAGGGATACCATCATAGTCATCATGTGTTTGATACGGTACTTTAGATAACTCTTTTTTAGATGGGGCATAATCTTCAACAAAGTCATCTATAATATCCATAAGAGGCCCTGCGTCTTCCTCATCTAACTCTAGAGTAACCTTATACTCGTATACATCATCGTCATTATTATCATTTAAGATACCTTTACCTGTAATTGCTGCGAAGGTAAACTTCCCCATAGGGCAATTTTTACTATTTATTTTTACTGAATCTGCCATAATACTAACCTCTTCTTCTACGTGTACGTTCTTTAGGAGGGTTACACTTAGTTGAATACTCTTTGTACTCTTCTGAATCCTCACCGGCCTCTGTAGCTAACTCAGCTAACAACTCTTTTGTATCTTCTTTATTAGTAATAGCTACATCTATATCGTCACAGATCTCTGATATGATCTCTTCAGTAGTTAACTCATCATCACCTACAGGAGCTTCATCTTTTGCATCAGTACCTGTAGTAGGTTCATTTAAGTGAGCATCAAACTCTGCATAACGAGGGTGGTCTTTTGGTAATGTTTTTAATAACAGTTCCACATCGTCCCAGTCTTCATCTTTAACAGCATCTTCTAAGTCTAATAGTAGATCAGCTTCATCTTCATTAGCGGGGACATATGTAGAATTTGCAGTAGTTGCTTTAGGTTCATCTTTAGTTGTTTCAACCTCACAGATATCCTCACCAATAAGCTCAGTTACAATCTCTATAGCATCATCTAAATCATCTCCACCAATACAATCAATAATATCAAAGATAGCATCATCTACAACATCTTCATCTAATGCAGACCACTTAGTACGTTTATATTGTTTAAGTACTTTACGTAAGGCTTTTTTATCTCCTGCTTCTACAGCATCATAGATATCAGCACCATATACTTCCTTAGGTGCATCATTTTTCTCTTCTACACCTTTAGAACCATCTTTAAATAAAGGCATAACCTTATCAAGAGCTTCAAAGTAATCTCTTTGTAGTGCAGATGTACAACGTGTAGCTTTAACTACTCTATCAGCATCAAAGATAACTACATCATTAATAGTAAGGTGCCCTACAAGAGTTTGTCCCTCAAAGTTAATAAGGTCCCCCCCTTCTACTTTTTGAGGCATAAATCTCAATCTCTCTAAATCGTTTTTTGCCTTAACCGCGTTTGTCATTCCCATTAAATATGCTTCTATAAACATCTTAACCCCTTAATATATTATTTGTTACAAGGAGAATGATAACGTACATAAACTTAACTTAACTTTAAGTCAGAAAAGAATTACTTTTAAGTTACTTTAAGACTAATTACTATACTATTGTAATATTAAAACTATATATAAGGAACTATAGCATGGCAAAGGAAAATAAACCTCACGGGATATCATCTACTATTACAGAGGGTGAGAAGCTTTTATTAGATGAGTTAGATCAACATATAACTGAATCAAGAGCAGAGTTTATACGTAGAGTTGTAGTACGTGAAGCTAAGAAAACTATAAAACAAGCAAAGGGTAAGTGATGCAAACTGTTTATATACCTACACATTGTACCAAGTATGCTGAGAACATAAAAGATACACTAAATAGAGAAGGGTTACTTGATACTATATTTATGATGGGGCGGGAAGATTCTTTATTGCGTACTGTGTATAAAATACATAAAAATGATAAACCTCTTATTATATATGCAACTGTTTTGGGTAGGACTTCTATGCAACAAGGGCATTTTAATATAGATCATTTTATAGAGATTGAACTTGAGGACTTAGAAGATGCAACACCTAGATAACTTTGATACTAAGGCATGGTTTGCTAAATGGTCCTTAGATATTCTAATACTAAAAGATCAGTACAGAGTAATGAAAAATACAAAACGAGGTTAACCAATGAAAAATATATTTTATTTAGGTTTTTACGATCATTTGAAGACAGGACACTGGCATCTATATGGTTTTGATGTACATTATACATTTAATTGTAGATGTGTGACGGTGGAGTTAACAGATGAAGCTAAGATATAGTACAGCACCTAACCATTTCAACAGGTACACATTAAAAGAGACCTCTACTATATCTGCCTTACTTCAAGACTTAGCCACTAAGTGTATGAGTCCTGTAACAAGTTATGCAGATAAAGATATGACTGATGTAATGACTGGTAAAGAGTGGGTTAGTAAGAATCACCGTAACAACGCTAATATAAAAGAGCGTGGTAACTTAGGTATGATTGACTTTGAGGGTAAAAAAGATAAGTTAACAGAGCTATTACAATCTATAGAGAGTCATGATCTATGGTATGCAGCTATACCTTCACAATCTAATAAGACAGATAAAAAGAACAGCAGATATCATATAGTATATCTCTTAACTGAGCCGTACAGTATTAATGCTGAGGCTTATAAGCTACAAGCTAAAGCGTTCTTTGATTCTATTAAGTACACCTGGAATGATCCGGATAGTGGTATAGATACTAGAGCATCTTTTAATGCATGTGGTTACTTTGCTCCCTCTATGCAGTTAGCTACAGACAAAGGTAAGGGAGGTAAGAAGATATCAGAACCTTACCTTACACTTGATGATGTAGCAAAAGATACTCTTATGAGTAGTAGGGAAGGTGCATATACTCCTACGGCTCCTGAGAGTATCTTACCTAATGAATCGTTCACTTCAGTTATCAAGAGAGGTAGATGGGTTAAGAATGCAGAGTTTAAGATAGTCCGTACTATGGCTAAAGGTTATGTACTAAGTGAAGATAGTTATATAGAGAGTAGTACCGGTAAGTTTATGACATTCGAGAAGCTTACAGAGGCCCTATATAACATTGAAGGTGAAAACCCTCGTATCTCTATGTTAGGGTGTCCTATTTGTAATGAAGGTCACACCGCACCCTCTACTATAGGTTATGCTTATATGCAATTTGATAGTAATGATAAACCTTACCTCTATTGTACAGGTAATGCATGTTCTCAACGCCCCTACTTTACTATGGCTGATGGTAATATAACTGTGTACCGTGTAGATAATGCAGAGGGTGTATCTAAATATGTAATGTTTGAAGACGGACAGATCATATACACACATGACAGAGATATGACGTACAAGCTATCACCTGAAGCAGTGGCTGATGAGTTGTACTTACGTGGTCAAGGTGAGTTAGATGAATGGGGTAATTACTCTAGGGCTTTTACTATACATAAATACATAGTAGGTGCTGAGTCTATTCAAATTAATCATAACCCATTTGTAGAAGAGGGCCTTAACATATATGATAAGACGTTTACTATCTCACCCTGTAGTAGATTTGAACCTGAAGAGGAAGATGCAGATGAAGTTATCTCTAAGGCTATCTTAGCATTTGAAGATGATGTACTTATCTGTGGTTATCCGGTTAGTCTTGTATACCTGAGCTATTATATATTCCATACACAGCAGATCATGGCCGTACTTGCATTAGTTAATCCGGATCGAGGTAGTGGTAAGTCTTTTTGGGTCCTTGATCTCCCTACGTGGTACTTAGGTCATGCTAAGGTTGGTGCACTAGGTAGTAGTGCTATTGCTGCAGGTTGGGATGATGAGAAAAAAGGTAAGAGAGTAGTAGTGTATGAGGATATAGAACACCTCAACCACAAAGAGATAGGCTCATTAAAGAGTGATATTAAGAGTGATGCAACAGCAGGTAACTCTAAGATGTTAAACATTAAAGGAGGAGGTAAAACACGTAGTTTCGGCTTTAATACAGCTATGACTTCAAATGCTTATGATCAGATACCTTTCGATGGTGCCGGTGATAGACGTATATACCCTGCTCCTTATAAGATGTTATCTAATAGCTCATGGTTAGCTAATAAGTTACGTGATGGGTCCCCTACTATGGTGAAACATCGTACTAACGCTATTAACTTTCTATATAAGATCTATAAGCACTGTGTAGCTACAAGTAGTCAAGAGTTACATGATGCTCTACATTACAGAGTACCTCAAAGTAAGATACGTTCACTTGTGGAAGACTCTACTAGTACAGATGGTTATATGGCTATGAATATTATTAGACGTTCATCAAGTGTAAGAGCTATGGTCCGTGAGTTAAGTAGTATTATTGCAAGTGATGTACACATGGATACTATTAGAGACCTAATAGATGATATAGAGATTACGGATGCAAGTGTGAAGATACCCGGTAATACACTCAAAGGATTATGGGATATATTACCATCAGGTAAAAACTCTATGAAGTCATATAACTATAGATCATTGTTAAGTATATTTGGTATTGATGCTCAGTTAAAGAGTATTAGGATAAATGGTAAGACTGTTAAAGGTGTGGAGGTATTTAGATGAGTAGTGAAACGCGTAGACTACGTAATAAGATCAGACTAGCTAAGGGATATATTAGAGATTTCTATGATGCTATGGGTGGTCAAGTGTATATCTCTTTTAGTGGAGGTAAAGACTCTACAGTACTTAGGCATCTAATATTAAGTATGTACCCTAATACCCCTGTAGTCTTCTGTAATACAACTAATGAGACTGAAGATATATTAAACTACGTGAAACAACATAAAGATACTATATGGTTAACCCCTAAACAAGGTTTTGTATCTATTATAAAAGAGAACGGCTTCCCTTTAGTTAGTAAAGTAGTAGCTCGTAAGTTAAAGGACCTTAAAAACCCTACAAATGCAAATGCAAAAAGTAGAGCTAACTGGTTAAATGAGGATAGTGCTTTTAGATTAACTAAAAAATGGAGATTCTTAGTAGATCAGGAGTTTGGTATAACTACTAAATGCTGTGAAGTATTAAAGAAAGAGCCATTTAGACGTTATGAAAAAGAGACAGGTAATAAACCTTACACTGGTGTGATGGCTGAGGAGTCACAGAATCGTAGTACTAAGATTAGATGGTGTTAACATACTAGAAGGTAAGAATATTAAGAGTAGTCCTCTTGCTTACTTTACAGAAGCTGACGTATGGGCTTATGCTGAGATGTTTAACATTAGATTTGCTGAGAACTATTATGATCGTGAGGTTAATGGTGTACATATAGAAGCAGATAAGCGTAGCGGTTGTGAGTATTGTTTTATGGGTTTTCAGTTTGAAGTAGATAAGCCACAGAATAGATTAAGTAAGTCAAAGATTTTAAACCCCAAGAGATACAATAAGATGATGAAAGTAGAGCATAATGGTATATCTATGAAACGCGCTATAAGTAAGACATTTTATATCGGAGATAAATGATGAGCAGATCAAAACGTAGACTAAGAGCCTTCAAACGATTAAAAGGTATTGTAGTACTGAGTTTATTTGATGGTATGTCATGCGGTCAGATAGCTCTTAATAGAGTAGGTTTTAATATAGAGACTTACTTTGCTAGTGAAGTAGATAAGTATGCTATGCAAGTTACTCAACACAATTACCCTAATACTATACAGATAGGTAGTGTGTTAGATATTACAATAGAGAGATTAGGTAAGTTTGAGATATTACTTAATGGTAAGTACATCATTGATACACGTAAGCTTATACTAATAGGAGGTAGTCCATGTCAAGGGTTTAGTTTTGCAGGTACTATGTCAGGTAGTTCAACTGAGTGTAATATAGACGTTACTACATTAGAGCAATACTTAGATCTCAAGAGTAAAAACTTTAAGTTTAAAGGCCAGTCTTACTTGTTTTGGGAGTATATGAGAGTGTTAGAGTTAGCTCAACCTATGTACTACTTCTTAGAGAATGTTAAGATGGTTAAGAAGTGGGAAGGTATGTTTAATGATGCTATGGGGCATGAACCTATAGTTATTAATAGTGCTTTAGTATCTGCTCAGAATAGAGTTAGATTGTATTGGACTAATATACCTGATGTTGTTCAGCCTGAAGATAAAGATCTTTACATAAGAAATATATTAGAGGATACAGGATTAGATATAACAGATAGAATGTATTTAAAAAAAGAATTCACATTAGCACATAAAAAAGCATGGTCTGGAGTAAGAAAACCTACACAAAAAGCTAAGTGTTTAACTACTGGAGGACAAAACATAGCTAATTCTGGGGCTACTAATGTACTCATAAGAGTAGGGACAGCTATCAATGTTAAAGACCATGATTTAATTAAACGTGTATATGGTAAAGAGGGTAAAAGCCCTACATTAAATGCATGTACAGGAGGAGGGAGAGAACCTAAAGTAGCTATTACCAGAAGAAGATATAGAAAGTTATCTCCTTTAGAATGTGAAAGACTCCAAACAGTACCGGATAACTATACCTCTATAGTATCAAACTCTCAGAGATACAAGATGTTAGGTAATGGTTGGACGGTTGATGTTCCTGCTCATATATTTAAGAATTTAATAAGATAATACACTCTATAAGCCCTCTTACATCTCCAAGAGGGTGTAACCGCCAACTGGTTACAAATACCCCATTTCAGTTACAATTCAGCCAATGTTAAGATAAGGTAAAGCTCTTCGAGTAAGCCCTCTTATATAAGGGAGGTTATTTTTATTAAGGTCTCTTATATAAAGGCTCTTATAGAGAAATTATAGGTGTAACCGGTTACAAACACCTAAAAGTTACAAAATGGTTACACCTATAAGTCCCTTGTTTAGGGAGTTTGGGGTACTTTGTAACTTTGTAACCTATATTTTATAATATTTGATTTTTTTAATAAATTTATTTTTCTTATATATATTATATAGTACCTTTTTACTTAATCAAAAAATATTAAATATATAAACGGTTACGTGGTTACACGGTTACAAGTTATTAATTGACATATATAACGGAACTAGGTATAATGACATAAAACTATATAGAGGTGTACTATGTTAAAGCGCAGACATATAAGAAGAGAGTTAAAGTATGATAAGATAAGAGGCCTTATAACTACTTCATATCCTGTGAGTATGCAAGAAGCGGGACATATGAGGGTAAAGGTTAACGGTAAGTCTTATAGAATGGTAGAGGTACTCTGGTGTTACGTACATGGAGAGTTACATGAACATGCAAAGATAGTACAGCTTGATGGGAATAAATTAAACTTTCAAATTGATAATTTGGCCCTTGATAACTCTAAGATAATAAGTGATGCTTTATCAAAAAACAAAGGTTATGACTTTGTATCTGATTTACCTAGGGGATTCAATCATGTATAGGCCTTGTTATGTAGTACCTTATACTCAAGAAGAATTACAAAGATTGATCATTTATAAAGAAGGGGAAGTTTTTACTTCACAGGGCTTAAAGATCAATGGGGGAAATATCCGTACATTTCACTTAGAAGGAACACGTTATTATCTTTGTGATCTCGTGTACGTGTATTTATATGGTCCTATACCTGAAGGTAAGAAGGTTAGTTTCTACGATAAGGATAGATTTAATCTAAAAGCTTGTAATTTGTACTTACTTTAAGGTTAGGTTATAATAACACCATGAGAGCTAAACACAGAAGATTTGCAGAAGAGATGCTAATAGATGATATTGGATATAAAGCTGCTGTACGAGCGGGTTATCAAGAGGGTGATTGTGCTAATACTCAAGCAAGCAGATTACTAGCTAGACCTGATGTACAAGCTTATCTGGTTGAACTCAAAGAAGCTCAAAAGAAGCGTACAGAAATAACAGCTGATAAGGTCCTAGAACAATACAGACGGTTGGCCTTCTCAGATATACAAGATTACTACCACATAGAGTACGAGCTACGTCACATGTATTACAGTAGAAGCGACTCACCGGAGTATCGCAAAGAAGAACGTACTAAGAATCGTCTAAAGCGTTACTGTGGACGTGTTATATCTGAAGCTACATACAATGAACTATCCCTTAAGCATCAAGCATTCTACTTACCTGATGAGGTGCTTAAACCATTTGATCTACTCACTAAAGAACAAAGAGCAGCTATAGCAGGACTCACTTATGATAAGAATGGTAAGCCAGTACTTAAGCTATCAAGTAAAGAGACTTCATTAGATGCATTATCTAAACACTTAGGTATCTTTGAGAAGGATAACAGACAGAAAGGTACATTACGTATAGGTAAGATTACACGTACTATTGTAGACCCTGATAATGCCTGATATAGAAGAGATTGAACTAGACATTAAGACTCCTAGATGGTGTCTACCTTCACTTAAACCTAAACGATATAAAGGGTTCAAGGGAGGTCGTTCTAGTGGTAAGTCTCATTTCTGTGCAGAAGGTTTAGTAGAGCAACATATACTTAATCCTGATTTTAGATCAGTAGGTATACGTGAGATACAGAAGTCTATTAAGAACTCTTCCATGTTACTTATTACTGATAAGATCAAAGCATTAGGTGTAGAGTCTTACTTCACTGTAGTAGGCTCAGAGATACGAAGTACTCAAGGTACAGGTATTATCACCTTTCAAGGTATGCAGGACCACACAGCAGAATCTATTAAGTCTCTTGAGGGTTTTGATCTTGCATGGGTAGATGAAGCACAGAGTTTATCTAAGCGGTCTATGGAGTTACTACTACCTACGATACGTAAAGAGGGTAGTGAGATATGGTTTGGGTGGAATCCTGAGATAGAAGGTTTACCAGTTGAAGAGTTGTTTAATGTTAGTGAGAAGACTGTAGGACAGCGAGTAGTAGAGACTGAAGATACTATTTGTATTCATGTTAATTACTTAGATAATCCTTTCTTAACAGATACAGCACTAAAAGAAGCTGAGAGACATAGACGTAATAACCCGGATACGTTTGATCATGTATGGTTAGGTATGTATGCATCCAAACATGAGGCTCAGATATTCGCTGATAAGTACGAGGTTAAAGACTTTACTATAGAGTCCTCACATGGAGACCCTTTACATGGTATGGACTTCGGTTTTTCTAATGATCCAACTACGGGGATACGCTTATACATACGTTCTAATGTCCTCTATATCTCACGTGAAGCTTATAAGAAGAGATTAGAGTTAGATGATACAGCTACATACTTCCAAAAAGAAATACCAGGTATAGAGAACTACACACTAAGGGCGGATAATGCAAGACCTGAGAGTATAAGCTACCTTAGACGTAACGGATTACCTCACATAGTAAGTGTAGATAAATGGCCAGGTAGTATTAAAGATGGTGTAGAGTTTATACATACATTCGATAACATCATCATACACCCTAGATGTATAGAGACTGCTAGAGAGTTTAGACTATATAGTTATAAGGTTGATAAGCGTACAGGTGACATACTGCCTGATATTGTAGATGCTTATAATCATATTATAGATGGTATACGTTATGCTCTAGCTCCTCTCATCAAGGCACCGGCTCAGGTGTTTATAGGTAGGGCTGAATAATGTGTTATAATTTGCTCAAAGGATTTAGCTCATGAATTGGTTACAGAAGATAATACCTACTACTATCATAGAGAAGGCCATACCTTACGGTATTGTTCCTACATGGCTCACATATACAGCAGCTTGGAGTAACTTCGATGCTAACAAAGCAAGCACAGAAGGGTATAAGGCGGTCCCTTGGGTCTATGCTTCTGTTAAGAAACGCTCTGATGCTGTAGCTAGTGTACCTCTTGTAGTTGAAGAGTTCATTAAAGGTGAGTGGGTAGCTAACCCTATACACCCTCTACAACAACTACTTAATAACCCTAATCCTCATATGGACACAGGCGAAC
>Ga0316190_10001389_pt1 | contig 17438 bp, 18 predicted proteins | sample Eddworburrow2_MG_FD_204929 | JGI IMG/M metagenome (GOLD analysis project Ga0316190, IMG submission 204929) | Coastal sediment microbial communities from Maine, United States - Eddy worm burrow 2 | ecosystem: Environmental > Aquatic > Marine > Coastal > Sediment | place: USA: Maine | collected... | reverse complement strand
GTGCGGATGCCTGACGAATTCGCCAAACAGCTGTTTGACCTGGAAACCAGCGACCGGCACGTGATCATTGCCGATACACCGGCAACCCCGGTTGGTGTGGAACATGCCGGCCTGCTGAAACCTGCCTCCATGGTGCAGACAAGCAAATATGCAACGCTGACCTCACAGCCGCCATTGCGGGTTTTGCTTACCCGCCTGACCGGCCGCGAAAAAACCCTCAATGGCCAGAAAATCCTGAACAAACTCGGATTTGAGGCCGGTACGCCGGATGGCTATGTGGGCCGCAAGACCTGGCGGGCCATTCACAATTTCCAGAAATCGGCCGGGTTTCCGGCAAACGGCGTTCTCAACGACGCAACCTATCACGCACTGCGGTCATCCAATGGCGCAGAAGACTATCCGGAAGGTCATCTTTATGTGCGCCAGGGCTACAAGCCCTTGTTTGATATCGCCATCCCGCTCAAAAACGCTGAACAACCACTGGGCGCGCATTTGCTGACCTTGCCGGAAGATCATGGTGATAGAAGCAAGCCACAATGGCTGTCGGTCAGCCTCGAACACGAAACCTCCAGGGCCGGGCTGGATGCGTTTTTGCGCTTTACCATTCCCGACGATGTGCGCCACCGCATTGAATATCGGCTCGGGGCCCATTCTTCCGTCGCCATTTCCGACACCGGTCTCGGACCGGAAACCGGCAAGGGCACCGACTTCATCGTCGTCACAAAACACTACAGTTGATGCACAGGCGAATTTAGCAGGTTGGCAAATACGCCACAGTTGTTAACTTGCAGCCAATCATGACCAACGAACAAATCATCCTCTTCACCATCATGGGCAGCGTACTCGGACTTTTGGTCTGGGGACGCATCCGCTATGACCTCGTGGCATTTTCCGCTCTTGCGCTGGCGGTCATTGTCGGCGTGGTCGACAAGGACACCGCCTTTGCCGGCTTCGGCCACCCGGCCGTCATCATCATTGCACTGGTGCTGATTGTATCACGGGCCCTGTCGCAATCGGGTGCGGTCGACCTGCTTACGCGCAATATCATCTCTGCCCAGCGCGGTATGAAGGCCCATATTGCCATCATGGGACTGGTCGGTGGCGCTCTGTCGGCCTTCATGAACAATGTCGCAGCGCTCGCCTTGTTGATGCCGGTCGACATGCAGGCCGCGGACAAGGCTAAAAGATCTCGTGCCGCGACGCTGATGCCATTGTCGTTCGCCACCATTCTGGGCGGCATGGTCACTCTGATCGGTACGCCGACCAACATCGTCATCGCTCAGTTCAGGGGCAACGCGACATATAACGGCCAGCCGATTGGCGACTCATACTCCATGTTCGACTTTGCACCTGTCGGACTGGCATGTGCTGCAGTTGGCCTTGTCTACATTGCGTTTGTTGGCTGGCGTTTCATCCCCCAGGACAAGGCCCGTTCGGAGTCCGCTGCCGAGCTTGAGAACCTCGATGGTTATGTAATGGAAGTACAGGTTCCCGAAAATTCACCTGCAATTGGCCAGAAGGTTCGCGACCTGCTTCCGGCGGCGGATGAAAATGAGGTCTACATTCTGGGCTTGATCCGGCGCGGAGAACGCCTGCCGGGGTCCGCGCGCGGAGTGGAAATACGCAAAGGCGATATTCTGGTTGTTGAAGCCGGTCCGGAAAGCCTTGAGCAGTTTTCAAACGCGCTGAAACTCTCTTATTCGTCCTCGTCCAGGCACAAGGGAGCCCTGACCGGCACACTTGCCATGACCGAAGCCGTCGTCACCTCCGGCTCCAGGCTGGAAGGACGCTCTGCCCGTGACGTGAGGCTATTGAACCGGCAGCAGACCATGCTGCTTGGCGTAGCGCGCGAAGGCCGCCCGTTTCGAGAACGGGTCAGGCAACTGGAGCTCAAGGCCGGTGACGTGCTGTTGCTGATGGGCGACAAGGAAGCCTTGCCTGATGTCGTGCAATGGCTCGGGTGCCTGCCGCTGGCCGAACGCGGGCTGCAGGTCACGCAGCGCGAAAAAGCCGGCTTTTCCATTGCGATATTCGCCATTGCCATCATCGCAGCCAGCCTCGGCCTGGTTTACCTGCCGGTTGCACTGGCTGCCTGCGTGGCGATTTATGCCCTGCTCAAGGTCGTAACCCCGTCACAGATCTACGAGTCCATCGAATGGCCGGTGATTGTACTGCTGGCCTCATTGATCCCGATTGGCGCTGCCATAGAAACCTCGGGCGGCACGATACTGATTGCCAATGCCATCGTCGATATCACCGGCGGCTGGCCGGCATGGGCGGTGCTGCTGCTGCTTATGGCGGTCACCATGACCTTGTCGGACGTCCTGAACAATGTGGCGACCGTGCTGGTGGCCGCCCCGGTTGCAATCAAGATTGCCGAGCAGTTGAATGTCAACCCCGACGCTATGCTGATGGGTGTCGCGGTTTCTGCAAGCTGTGCCTTCCTGACCCCCATCGGTCACAAGAACAACACCATCATCATGGGACCGGGCGGCTATCGTTTTGGGGATTACTGGCCAATGGGCCTGCCGCTGGAGATCATTATCCTGGCAGTTGGTTTGCCCATGATCCTGATCGTCTGGCCGCTTTAGGAACCAGTGGCCCGCTCCTATCGAAGTGCTTCTCAAAGAAAATCTGTGAAAACACGCGGTTCAAAATCAGGATCAGCGATGTTTTTCTTTAGATAAGTTTTATCTATTCTGAAATACAAAATACACGAATTCGATATACGTTTTTTGCTGTTGTTGTCGAGTGAAAGATATTTCCATGACCAAGCAAGCAAATACCAAATTTCAGTTCCAGGAAAGACGCCGTTCCGGGCGCAGAAGCGTGCGGATCGGTGCAAATGCCATAATTGCCAATCCAGAGGCAACGATCGATTGCATGATACTTGATTTTTCTGATTCAGGCGCGAAATTGCAGATGACAGACGTTGACATCATTACCGCTCGTTTCAAACTGTTCGTACCCGATATCGACCACATATATGAGTGCGAGGTTGTTTGGCGTGATGGCCAGAACGTGGGCGTAAAATTTACGAACAGCATGTCTTTGTAAGACGTCGTTCAACACTGTGGAAGTGCATGACTGCTTCGGCTCACCCACAGACCATGATCCCGTGAGTTTCCAGATAACCTGCAGGTAGCGCAGCATCAACGCCGCTGAAGGCCGGGTCCTGCTTGGCCTGCGCCCTATTTCCACTCACCGGCCCGCCAGCCGCGAATCAGTTGTGGCGCGAGCGGGTCTGCAGATGCCTGCTGCACCTCAAACTCCGGCGGAACGGTTATATTGTACGGCATGAACACATAGCGTTGCTGCTTGACACCGACCGTTGGTGGCTGGCGCGTCTGCTCGAAATAGTCATATCCGACTTTCAGGTCGCGCCAGTAGGGCTCGTGCGGATGGCCGGCATAACGCAACAGGTTCTGTTCGCTCATGCGAAACGGAAAAGCATGCACGGGGAACTCTTTCTGGCCATACAGAAAGGCTTCACGCGCCAGCGAGAACAATTCCTTGATATGCTCATCCGTGATCGCATAGCAACCTGCCGACCGGCATCCGCCATGCACCATCAGGTGAGTGCCGGTCCGACCAAGAGATTTGTCAAACGCGTTGGGAAAGCCGAGATTGAACGACAAATAATAATCCGATTTCGGATTCATCTGGCGTTGCGACACCATATAGAAACCTTCCGGTGCCTGCCGGTCGCCTTCCTTGAATTTCGGCCCCAGCACGCCGGACCGGCTGCAGATGTCATAAGTGCGAAACAGCACATGGGGTCCATAGGCCTGCTGCAACCAGACTTCCATCTGGTTTTCTTCCTTGAACACGCGGACAAGAAGTGGCGCACCGACCTTCAGGTTGTTCCTGTGCAGATCAGCCATGACCTTGGGAGACAACGGCTCCAGCGCCTTGTCAGTGCCACTGCAGGCAGACAGCGCAACCAGCGACGTTAAACCGGTGGCGCAAAAGCCACGGCGCGTCAATTCTGTCTTGAATGTCTTGTCACTGTTCATTTTTGACAAACCCAACTTTCAAAACCGTCCTCACATCTTCTATTGTGCAGCACCACACGCTAACGCTCAATTAACCACGTAGGATTTATCTGCAACCCGTACACGCGGCACTTCGCGCTCACGCTCAAAAACATCATAGCCCTGCTTCAGCATTGCCCAGAAATCATGCCACTTCGTGCCCTTGTGCCGGTCAAGGGCGGCTTGTTCCAGCCGGAACGGGAAAGCATGCACCCGCACGGACTGCTGGCCATTGTCGAGAGCGGCTTCCACCAGCCTGTAAATCACTTCAACCTGATGGTCACGCACTGCATAACACCCGATCGATGAACACCCGCCATGCACCATGAGAAAAGACCCGGTGCGGCCAAGCGAGCGGTCATAACGGTTGGGGAAACCGAGATTGAACGAAAGATGATGCCGGCTGTTAGGGTTCAATCGGCCCTTCGTCACCGTGTAAAATCCTTCCGGCGACTGCTTGTCGCCTTCTTTTAGCTTTGGCCCCAGACCACCTGACCAGTTACAGATTTCAACCGTCCGGTACAGTTCCCATCCGTTTTTGCCTTTCAACCACAGCTCAAGCTCCGAGCTTTGCTTGAAAATGCGAATGAAGACCGGCATGCCGGGTTTCAGTTGCCGGGCGTCCAGTTCCGCCCATGCCAGTTTTCTGAATGCTTCAGGATCGGGGGAGCGCAATTTTTCCACGATACGGGTCTCCTCGCCGATGCGGTAAAGCGCATAGCCGGTGGACACCATGATCGCCAGCACCAGCATCAGTTTGAATAATCGCCGCATAAATCCACGTAAGCGCCACTGTCATTGTTTCAGCGGCAAGATCGCCGAGCAAAACGGCAAGTTTGCGGCGAATTGGTGAGAACAAAGGCGCAATTGGTTGCGAACGGGTGTCACCGCTGCCGCGGTTCTGACCGGGTTCAGGTCGCCAGAGTGCGCCCGATCGCCAGGAATTTTTCCCGCCGCTGCTGACGCACCTCATCCGCCGACATGTGCTTGAACGGCATCAGGGCAGTTGAAATCGCCTCCCTGACCGATTGCATGGCAGCATCACGTCCCCGGTGTGCACCGCCGACCGGCTCGGGCACAATTGTATCAATGACACCGAGTTCCTTCAGGTGGGCTGCGGTAATACGCATGGCGGTCGCGGCTTCACTGGCGCGCGCTGAATCATGCCATAAAATCGACGCGGCACCTTCCGGAGAAATGACTGAATAGATCGAGTTTTCAAGCATCAACACCGAATTTGCCGTTGCAATGGCGACGGCTCCGCCCGATCCGCCTTCACCGATAATGGTCGAAATGATCGGGGTGCCCAGTCCAAGGCAGCAATCGGTGGACCGGGCAATGGCTTCAGCCTGGCCGCGCTCTTCCGCGCCAATGCCGGGATAGGCACCCGCCGTATCCACGAGAGTCAGCACCGGCAGGCCAAACCGCTGCGCCAGTTCCATCAGCCGAACTGCCTTGCGATAACCTTCCGGGCGTGCCATGCCGAAATTATGCTTCAGGCGCGATTTGGTATCCGCACCCTTTTCCTGGCCAATGACAACGACCGGTTCGCCTTCAAACCGCCCCAGGCCACCAAGAATCGCATCATCTTCGGCAAACTTCCGGTCTCCGGCAAGCGGCGTGAACTCGGTGATCAGGGCATCCAGATAATCCTGGGTATGCGGCCGGTCCGGGTGCCGGGCAACCTGGGTTTTCTGCCAGGGTTCAAGGTTCGAATAAAGCTCGGCAAGTGACTTTGAAAGCTTGCCTTCCAGTTGCTTCACTTCATCTGCAATCGACACCGAGCCGTCATCGTCATTGATGGATTTCAACTCGGCGATCTTGCCTGCCAGCTCGGCAATGCGTGTTTCAAAATCAAGAAATGTCTGCATGTTTCACATGATGCGCAACTGCTCGAACCGCAGTGACCGCCCTCGCCTGAGCCGGATTGATTATGGACTGCAAACTGGCGTTACGCCGATACGATGTCAACCTGCTAATTATTGTCTACAACGAGCAACTTACCGGTTGAGCGGGTGATGACTTTCAACCGCTTCACGCAATTTTTCCGGCATCACATGTGTATAAATCTGTGTTGTTGAAATATCTGCGTGACCCAGCATCTGCTGAACCGACCTCAAATCTGCTCCGCCCTGCAGCAAATGACTGGCGAATGCATGGCGTACAACGTGGGGAGACACAGTGTCCGCATCAAGCCCGGCGAGCCCCGACAGGTGCTTCAGCATCAGCGCAAAATGCTGGCGTGTCAGGTGTTTCTGCTTGCCGCCGGAAGCAAACAGGAATTGCGCCGGCTCAAGATGCACAATGTCCGCTGCCTGCTTCACGGTGTCCATATATGCGTTGATTGCCGCGCGTGCGGCCGGCGACAGCGGCACCAGCCGTTCCCGGCCGCCCTTGCCGCGCACTGTGATAAACCTGTCATCACCCGAAACCATGCCGACCGTCAGGCTGACCAGTTCCGACACCCGCAGTCCGGTTGCGTACAAGACCTCCGTCAGGCACACCATGCGCAGCGCTTTCAGCCGCGCCTTGCCGCGCGCGCTTGACGCCTGTTCACGTGCTGCCACCAGGAGTTTTTCCGCCTGTCGCACACTCATTGTCTTAGGCAGGGTGCGTGCCTTGCGCGGTGCTGCAATGCCACCTGCAGGATCATCATCCACAATGCCTTCGGCGTAGGCAAACTTGTGCAATTGCCGGGCAGCAGACAATCTGCGGGCAATGGTTGATTTGGCCAGTCCTTCTGCCTGTAATTCACTCAGCCAGGCACGGACTTCATCGCTGCCCGCAGCACCAAGGCCACAGCCACGCCTGGTCAGGAAATCGCTGTAATGTTCAAGGTCACGGGCATAGGCTGCAAGAGTGTTTCTGGATGCACCGCGTTCGGCACTCATCATTTCAAGAAACAATGCAACGACCCGGCCGCCTGTAATGGTTGCGTCTGGATCCAGACCATTGTCTCTGTCAGTTTTCGAAGACACCATTGGAAAGCTGCTTCACCACTTCTTGCTGCTCGGGCGGGAAATTGGCCAGGCCCCAGACTGCGCCATACCCGGCACCAGCCAAGCACAGTACGATTAACAGAAAGCGAAGACTGTCAGGCATGACGGATAATATGTTCCTCAAACAGATAGTTAGGATTTGTTCTCTGCGACCTGCAATGTGCAACAAACCGGGCTAAATCGCAAAGTGTTTGCGCGCCGCCGGCTTGCCGCCGTAACGGGTCCGTATCATTGAAGCGGTTTGCACCTTGCTGAAATCACGCATGTTCTATGGCATCAATTGTGATTTTCTCCTAAAACAGGAAAAACCAAGAGCCAATGAAGCTCAATACCTGAATTGGGTTCAAACACCAGTGACCGAAACCAGCAAGCCGAACGACAATATCACCACCATCGTGTCGCAGCTCAACGGTCGGAGCATTGTGCTGATCGGGCTGATGGGCGCAGGCAAAACCACCATAGGCAGACGTCTGGCCAAAAAGCTGAAACTGCCGTTTGCCGATGCCGACACTGAGATCGAAAAAGCAGCCGGCAAGACCGTTCCGGAGATTTTCGAGGAGCATGGCGAGCAGTATTTTCGCGACGGCGAAAGCCGGGTCATTGAACGCCTGTTGAACGAGCAGCCTCGCGTGCTGGCAACCGGCGGCGGCGCCTATATGAGTGAACAGACCCGCACGGCAATTGCAGACAAGGGAATTTCCGTCTGGCTCAAGGCAGATTTCGATCTGTTGATGAAGCGGGTGCGCAAAAGATCCAACAGACCTTTGCTGAAAACCGATGACCCTGAAGCGGTCATGCACAAGCTGATCGCCGAGCGCTATCCCGTCTATGGCAATTCCAACATCACGGTGGAAAGCAAGGACGTGCCCCACGACCAGATTGTAGTGGCCTGCATTGAAACCCTGGCCGATCACCTGCGCCAGCAAGAAACGGCGGACACATGAACCCGACCCCTTCATCACAGGCCGACACGACCAGAGCCGAAGTCAATGTCTCACTCGGTGAGCGCAGTTATGACATTACAATTTCCGACGGGCTGCTCGCCCACGCCGGACGCACGATCGCGCCGTTGCTGGCACGCCCGGTCACCGCGATTGTGACCGATGAGAACGTTGCGCGTCACCATCTGAAGACACTCACCGACAGTCTCGATCAGGCCGGCGTCAGATACACTTCAATCATTTTACCGGCCGGCGAGCAGACCAAGAGTTACGCCCGGCTTGCACAAGTATGCGATGACATCATTGCAGCCGGCATGGAGCGCAATGACCACATAATTGCCTTTGGCGGCGGCGTCATCGGAGACCTTGCAGGTTTTGCGGCCGCAATTGTCCGCCGCGGCATCGGTTTCATCCAGATACCAACCTCGCTGCTGGCACAGGTCGACAGTTCCGTCGGCGGCAAGACCGGCATCAACTCCAGCCATGGCAAGAACCTCGTCGGTGCCTTTCACCAACCCGTCGCCGTGCTGGCGGATATCAATGTCCTGAACACCCTGCCCGCCCGCGAACTTGCCGCCGGTTACGCTGAAGTCGCAAAATACGGCCTGCTCGGCGATACGGAATTCTTCAGCTGGCTGGAGGACAATGCCGCCCGGATTTTTGCCGGCGACCCGCAGGCCCGCATCCATGCCATCCGCACATCCTGCCAGGCAAAAGCAGCCATTGTGGCGCGTGATGAACGTGAATCCGGTGATCGTGCATTGCTCAATCTGGGTCACACGTTCGGCCATGCGCTGGAAAGTGCCACCGGATATTCCGACAAGCTGCTGCATGGTGAAGGCGTGGCAATCGGCATGGCGCAGGCCTTCCGGTTTTCCGAACAGCTGGGCATCTGCAGACCGGGAGCTGCAGCGCGCATGGAAAAACACCTGAAGTCGGTTGGCTTGCCGACAGACGTATCCGAAATCCGTGCCCACCTTCCCGACGCGGGTAAACTGGTGGACATCATGCGTCAGGACAAGAAGGCAGAAGCAGGTCACATTAACTTTATACTGGTAAAGGATGTCGGCAATGCCTACATCGACAGAACCATAGAAAAGGACGGCCTGATCAAATTTCTTGAGGCCGAATTAAAACTACAATGACGCTCGCACTCGGCATCATGGCCGGCGCAGCCTTCGGGCTGATCCTTTTGTCTGCCTTTTTTTCCGGTTCCGAAACAGCACTGACAACATCGTCGCGCCCGAGGCTTCACGAACTGGAGAAGCGCGGCGACAAGCGTGCACGCACGGTTCTGGATCTGAAAGAGCAGCCTGAACGCCTGATTGGCGGCATTCTGCTCGGCAACAATCTGGTCAATATCCTGGCATCTGCTCTGGCCACCACGGTGTTTCTGCAGCTGTTTGGTGAAAGCGGAGTGATTTGGGCAACCCTGGTGATGACCGCACTTGTTCTGGTGTTCGGCGAGGTGCTGCCAAAGACCTATGCGATTGTCTACCCGGAGCGGTTTTCTCTCGCCGTCGCCTCCATAATATCCGTGCTCGTCAGGATTTTCGGGCCGGTGGTGATCGGTGTCGAGGTTATCGTCAAGAACGTGCTGTCGCTGGCCGGTGTCGACCTGGCCAATGCCGGCAACATACTGTCGCCCCAGGAAGAGATCCGCGGTGCCATTAACCTGCATCACAAGGAAGGTGCCGTCGTCAAAAACGACCGGGACATGCTCGGCGGTGTTCTGGATCTGTCTGAACTGGAATTGTCGGACCTGATGGTTCACAGGACAAAGATGTTCTCCATCGATGTCGACATGCAAAACGACGAAATCATATCTGAATTGCTGAAATCAGGCTTTTCGCGTGCGCCTGTGTGGCAGCATAACCCGGACAACATCATAGGTGTGCTGCATGCCAAGGACGTACTCGCAGCCTTGCAGTCGCACAAGGGCGATGCAGCAAAGCTCGATGTCAAGGCGATCTGCTCGGATGCCTGGTTTGTGCCGGACACCACAACAGTAAAATACCAGCTCTCCGCATTTCTGCGGCGCAAATCGCACTTTGCGCTTGTGGTGGATGAATACGGTGAAGTGATGGGACTGGTCACCCTGGAAGATATTCTGGAGGAGATCGTCGGTGATATCGCCGATGAGCATGACGTGATCAGTGCAGATATTTCACGCGAAGCGTCCGGCTCAATGGTGGTCAACGGGTCCCTGCAAATTCGTGACCTGAACCGGGCCAATGACTGGGAGCTGCCCGACGAGGAAGCCAATACCATTGCCGGCCTGGTTATTCATGAAGCCCAGATGATTCCTGAAAAGGGCCAGGCCTTCACGTTTCACGGGTTTCGGTTTGAGGTTGCCGGCAAGAAGCGCAACCAGATCACCCGCTTGCGCATCACACCGCTGAAAAAAGGTATCTAGAGCGAGATGAGGTTAAATTGGAACATTTGACCTCATCTCGCTCTAAATCAGGATGCCGGAGCGCTGGCGGAGATCGCCAGGGCATGAACCGGACCGTTCAACTCTTCTGCCAGCACCTCATTGACCATGCGGTGACGCTGGATCAGTGACTTGCCGGCAAACGCTTCTGCCTGGATCTTGACCCTGAAATGGGTTTCACCTTCTGGCCGGGCGCCTGAGTGACCGGCATGAAGATGTGATTCGTCGATCACCTCCAGCGCATGCGGCACCAGCGCTTTCGACAGTTTTTCGGTGATTGTCTGCCCGACCTGGCCAAGCTGCATGATTTAATGTTCCTTTTCCTGCACAAAATTCCGCATGCAGGTCCATATTGATGACTTGTTCGTAATTTATGGGCTAATTGAATTCCAAATGTCCACAACATTGGGTTATGCTGTTGCGCTGCCAAGGCAGCCATCACTCTTCACGCACGATAAAAATCAGGCGACAGATGAAACTGAATTCGAAATACTTCGACGGCATCCGCATTAAAAAAGGCGGCAAGGCGGAACCAGAGACATTCACCTGCGAATGGCCGGACTGTGAAGCCGTGGGCAATCACAAGGCACCCAAGGGTCGTAATGCGGAAGGCGAGTACTTCCGCTTTTGTGTGAACCATGTGAAAGCCTACAACAAGTCCTACAACTATTTCGACGGCATGGCGGACAATGACATCGGAGCCTGGATAAAGGCATCGCAGACCGGCCACCGCCCGACCTGGAAACTGGGTGACAGTTCCTGGGCAGAAAACAAGCGCGCGCGTGCCACCAAGGCCGCTTCGGGTAAATCCGCGCGCAGTGGTTATCGTCATGACAGCGACGTCAATGATCCCCATTCGATTTTTGAAGAGGCCGTCGGTACCCAAAGAGCTGCCACGTCCCGGCGCCGCGTCGGCAATGCCGAACGCAAGGCACTCGACACGCTTGGGCTTGATCCCGGCGTGACCGCAGACGAAATCAAGGCCCAGTACAAGCTGTTGGTAAAGCGGTTTCACCCGGATGCAAACGGCGGCAGCCGCGAGACCGAAGACCGGCTTCGCGACATCATCACCGCCTACAATTATCTCCGCGATGCAGGTGTGTGCTGAATTGCAGCAAAAGTGCCCCTTGCTAGGGCTGCATTACTCGGACTAAAACCTGTTGGTATATGACCCTTGAGCCCCGGTTTTCCATATGCGAAGACCGGGTGTTGATTTCCCGGAGACCGCTTTCCAATGAACGCAAATACAAAGATCGAAGCATCAGGCATGCCTGACACAACCGTCTCGGTGCGCAAGGTCTTCGACATAGATACCGATCTGACAGTTCCGGCATATTCCAAAGGCAATGAATATGTCCCGGAGATAGATGAGGATTACCTGTTCAACCCGGAAACCACACTGGCCATTCTGGCCGGGTTCGCCCATAACCGCCGGGTCATGGTGTCAGGCTTCCACGGCACCGGCAAGTCAACCCACATCGAACAGGTCGCAGCCCGGCTGAAATGGCCACTGGTGCGCATCAACCTGGACAGTCATATTTCGCGTATCGACCTGGTCGGCAAGGATGCCATTGTCATCAAGGACGGCAAGCAGATTACCGAGTTCCGCGAAGGTATCCTGCCATGGGCCTATCAGAACAATGTGGCACTGGTGTTTGACGAATATGATGCCGGGCGTCCCGATGTCATGTTCGTGATCCAGCGCGTGCTGGAAAGTTCCGGCCGCCTGACACTGCTTGACCAGGCGCGTGTACTGAAACCGCATCCGGCATTCCGTCTGTTTGCAACCGCCAATACGGTCGGTCTCGGCGACACGACCGGCCTCTATCACGGTACCCAGCAGATCAACCAGGCCCAGATGGACCGCTGGTCGATCATCGTGCAGTTGAACTATCTCAGCCATGAGCAGGAGTGCGGCATTGTCCTGTCCAAGAACAAGCCCTTCAGGGATGCTGCCGGCAAGAAGGTAGTATCAAACATGGTGCGTCTGGCAGACCTGACCCGGAACGCCTTCATGGTAGGCGACCTGTCAACTGTCATGAGCCCGCGGACGGTCATCACATGGGCTGAAAATGCGACCATATTCAATGATGTCGGCCTGGCATTCCGGATGACATTCCTGAACAAGTGCGATGAACTGGAACGCGCCCTGGTGGCGGAGTTCTATCAGCGGTGCTTTGGTGAGGAATTACCCGAATCGTCCGCTGCCCTGGCCATTGCCTGAACCGGCGGACAACAAAGAACCCAATGGCAAATGATCGCGACGCACCGGCAGAAAACTTCAAGCGCGCCCTGACGCTCGCCATGAAGACCATTGCCCAGGAGCCGGAACTTACCTGCTCGTTTGGTGCTGAACATCCCGGCATCACCGACAAGCGTGCCCGGCTGCCGCAGGTCACACGCGACGCAACCGCAGCTGACCTGGCCGTTACGCGCGGCCTGTCCGACGCCATGGCGATGCGGCTTGCCAATCATTCAACCAGCGTTCATTCGCGCTATTTGCCGCAAGGCCAGCAGGCGCGCACCGTCTATGAGGCAATCGAGCAGGCCCGTGTCGAAGCTCTCGGCGCGCGCGCCATGCCCGGCATGGCAGACAACCTGAACGCCATGCTGGACCAGCGCTTTGATGAAAAAGTCACAGGTCCCCTGCACAAGCGCGAAGACGCACCGCTGGAAGACGCGCTTGCACTGATGGTGCGTGAACGCCTCACCGGGGAAGCGCCGCCGGACTCCGCAAAGAAGCTGGTTGATTTGTGGCGCCCCTGGATTGAAGAGAAAGCCAGCGAGAAACTGGACAGCCTGGATGACTGCATCCATGATCAGACAGCCTTCTCTCGGTTGTCGCGCGACCTGCTGGCACGGCTCGAAATGTCTGACGAACTCGGGGACGACCCGGACGATGCCGAAGACAATGACGACGATACCGACGATGATGCTGACGGCGAGCAGGACCAGACCGAAACCGGCCAGGAGGATGCTGAAACATCGGCGTCCGAAGACATGGAACAAGGTGAAGCCGACCAGGATGAGACCATGGAAGACGCCATGGAAATGGACGGCTCGGAAGACATGGACGACATGCAGGGCGAAGAAGAGCCCGATGGCGACCAGCCGTGGCGCCCGGAGCTGCCGTTTGCCTCCATGTCCAATGACAAGTTTTATCAGGTCTACACCAATCAGTTTGATGAGACGGTAGAAGCAGACGAGCTTTGTGACCCGGAAGAACTGACCCGGTTGCGCAACTATCTCGACAAGCAGCTGGCCAGCCTTCAGGGCGTAGTGGCCAGGCTTGCCAACCGCATGCAGCGCCGCTTGATGGCACAACAGAACCGCTCCTGGGACTTTGACCTTGAAGAGGGCATCCTGGACGCTGCAAGGCTGTACCGGGTGGTCATTGACCCGATGAGCGCACTGTCGTTCAAGGTCGAACAGGATACCCAGTTCCGCGATACGGTGGTGACTTTATTGCTGGACAATTCCGGCTCCATGCGCGGCAGGCCGATCACGGTGGCGGCCACGTGTGCAGACATTCTGGCCCGCACCCTGGAACGGTGCGGGGTCAAGGTTGAAATCCTGGGCTTTACAACCCGCGCCTGGAAGGGCGGGCAGGCCCGCGAGAAATGGCTGGCAGACGGCAAGCCCGCCATGCCCGGCAGACTCAATGATTTGCGCCACATCATATACAAGTCGGCCGATCAGCCATGGCGCCGCGCACGGCGCAATCTCGGCCTGATGATGCGCGAAGGACTGTTGAAGGAGAACATCGACGGTGAAGCGCTGATCTGGGCCCACAACAGGTTGCTGGCACGCCCCGAACAACGCCGCATCATGATGGTGATCTCCGATGGTGCACCGGTTGATGATTCGACCCTGTCCGTCAATTCCGGCAACTATCTCGAAAAGCACCTGCGCCAGGTGATTGCCGATATTGAAAACCGGTCACCGGTTGAATTGATCGCCATCGGCATCGGCCATGACGTGACACGCTATTACCAGCGCGCCGTTACCATCGTTGATGCCGAAGAACTCGGCGGTGCCATGACCGAAAAACTTGCTGAACTGTTTGAGGAACGCGCAGCGACACCGCCTCCGACCAGCAGGGGTGGTGGCAGGATGCGCAAGGCCGGCTGAACAATTTGAAAGACACGACCATGAAGCACAGCAGATGGGTGATCGGATGTTGCTTGTCTGTGGCCATGCTTGTCCCGGTTCCACACGCCAGCGCAGACACCACCGCCATCTCGGTCAGCACGAATCTCAGGAGTTTCGCACGATTTGGAAATGGCAACCTGCCCTCAGGTCTCACTTTCCTGGGTGGACTGACCCTGACCAGCGACAACAAGGACTTTGGCGGGTTTTCCGGTCTTGAAGTGTCGCGCGATGGAAAACGCTTTATCAGTGTCAGTGATCGCGGACACTGGCTGACAGGTAACTTCATTTATGAAGACGGTCGCCTGAAGGGTGTTTCAAGCACCCGCCTTGCTCCGATTTTGAACCACAAGGGCAGGATCGACGGCCGCAACTCACGCTCGGACGCCGAGGCTGTTGCCGCCTGGAGCTCCAAAGGACTCAACGGCAAGATGATTGTCGGCTTTGAACGGCGCGAACGGGTCGAGCAGTTCAACATCGGCAAGCACGGTCTCAAGGCAAAGGCGAAACAGGTAAGGAGCCCGAAAGCGCTCTCGCAGGGTCAGAGGAACGGCGAACTCGAAGCGCTGGGACGGTTTGCGGAAGGACCCCTGAACGGTTGGCTGATAGCGATATCTGAACGCAATCACGCCAAGGACGACAGCCTGCGCGGCTGGCTCTGGCGCAAGGGCAAGACCCGGGAGTTTCATATTCCGCGCCATGAAGACTACCTGGTTACCGGGCTTGCCATCCTGCCCGGCGGCACCGAGATCATCACTGTTGAACGCAGTTTCAAGCCGCCGGTCCTGGTTGGCATGGCGTTGCGCCGGTTTTCGGTGGAAGACCTGCAAAAGCGCAACACCGGCCCGGGCAAGCTCCTGTTCTCCGGCAAGCTGACGTCCTACCAGATCGACAACATGGAAGGCATCGCCGCCCACCAGGACGAGCGCGGTACAATCATTACGGTGATTTCAGACGATAACTTCAACAAGTCGGTGCAGTCGACCGTGATGTTCCAGTTCCGCCTGCACTAGATCAGGATGATCTAGATCAGACCCGGTCTGATCCTTGCACAACGGTGCCGGTGTCTCTTCCGTCAATGCTGACGGCATTTTTTCTGGCCCAGTAGCGCTCCACGCCGTCTACTCCCATATCCTCATAAAACGGCAGCAGTTCTTCCGGTCCGCGCTGGCCATGAAAGGTCATGACCGGAACGCCCGTGCCGCACGACGTCTGCACAAGCTCAATGTCCAGGTCGAATATCTGGCGGCTGCCGGCCATGTCCGGAAACAATCCGGCTAGATCGTCCCAGCCGGCATCACGCGGATGCAGGGTCTTGGCCGTTCCATATGTTCTCAGGATCAGCGCATCGCCTTCAAACGCGCAGAACATCAAGGTCATGCGGTTTGCCTCGCGAAGATGGGCCGCCGTCTCATTGCCGCTGCCGGACAGGCTCAGCCAGACAATACGGTTGGGGCTCAGGACGCGCAGGCTATCAAGACCTTTCGGCGATACATTGACCCTCCCGTCTGGCGCGGCTGTAGCCACGAAGAACAAGGGTTGTCGTTCTATGAACTTGATAAAACTGCCCGTCAGCTTGCTGCCTGTAGCCATGGTCGTATCCTTGTTGTTGAACACACCGACAGTGCCACATCCCTACTGACAACCTCCTGTCAGTAGCCATTCAGATTTCTATGCCGCCATCATATTTGTCCACGAAGGCGACAACGTCCAGCCGGGCCATGTCATCCACCGCATCAGCGAGGCGGTCATGGCTCCAGTTCCACCATGCCAGTTGCAGCAGCCTGTGTGCGATATCAGGCTCAAACCGCCAGCGCACAAATCGCGCCGGCGTACCGGCGACAATGGCATAGGGCTCAACATTGCGTGTAACAACACAGCCTGCACCGACAACGGCTCCAGTGCCGATCGTTACACCCGGTAACACGATGGCTCCATGTCCGATCCAGACGTCATGGCCGAGCACAACCCGGCCCTCTTCCATGCGCTGTTCACGAAACCCATGGTCGAGTTTCTTGCCGACAAAATACTCATTGGCGCGATAGGTGAACTTGTGCTGGCTCACCCTGTCAATCGGATGATTGAGTGCATTGAGGCGCACATCGGCCGCGATGGCGCAGAACCTGCCGGTCTGTGTATAGATCAGTTCCGAATGGCGCTCCACATAGCTGTAGTCTCCCAGCGAGGATGACCGCATCAGAACCCGTTCCTTGACCTCGCAGAACCGCCCGACCTTGCAGTCGTGCAGCGATGCTGAGGTATGGATTGAAGGCTCACCGTCACGGCTGGCGCTGGGCGAATGGCGCGACGGCTCATTGTTTCCGGCTTTTTCGTTCATTGCCAAAACCCACCAACAAAAAAGGCCGCTCCCTTCAAGGAACGGCCGGAACCCTGTAACAGGTCAAAAGCTGCAGACGTCTGGTACCGCCTCAGGCAGCAGTTGCCAGCTTCTTTTCAACCTGACGCTTCACCCGCTTGGCCGACAGCGACAATTCCGTGTCACGAGCCTTGAGCAGATAGGCATCAAGTCCGCCGCGATGCTCGACAGAGCGCAGGGCAGCAGCTGATACCTTAAATGCGAAATCGCGGCCAAGGCTTTCACTCATCAGGTGCACCTGGCACAGATTGGGCAGAAAGCGGCGGCGGGACTTGTTGTTGGCGTGGCTGACATTATTGCCTGCCTGAACACCCTTGCCGGTCAACTCACAACGACGGGCCATGTCAAATACTCCAATTTGTTCAGCATTTCCGGTTGCCGTACATACCTGGTTTCAAAGCGAACTAAGTGACGGCGCCAACCGGCCCATAAACACAAAGTCCGGCGCCAGCGGGCCGGATCAAATTCATCGCGTGTCTATAGGCAAGCATGCATCAGCCGTCA
>Ga0316190_10001388_pt1 | contig 17445 bp, 13 predicted proteins | sample Eddworburrow2_MG_FD_204929 | JGI IMG/M metagenome (GOLD analysis project Ga0316190, IMG submission 204929) | Coastal sediment microbial communities from Maine, United States - Eddy worm burrow 2 | ecosystem: Environmental > Aquatic > Marine > Coastal > Sediment | place: USA: Maine | collected... | reverse complement strand
AGCAACATTGACGATTTGCATATTACGATAGATTTTGGTCAGGCCTTCAAGTTCAAGCTTAGCGGGACGACCTTCCATTTTTAGAAAATATTGTGCCAATAAATACATCGATGTGGCTCGAAACAGGGTCTCCTCGTTACTTGCCAGGGGCAAATGAAATCGGCCCATCGCTTTAAAATAGGCAGTATGTGGACAACCGCAAGTTGCGATGACCAAACCCATCATCGAACTGATAGCTTTTTGGGTGGTTGTATATTGGGTGATCCGTCGTTCCTGGGTTATGACATCCACCCAAATTTTGTCATATGAGATCAGACCGTTAAATCTCAGCACAATATTGACGATGTTGGCTGCCAGGGGACAGTAAGGATCTGTGCCGACATCAAGCGGACAATGCGGGCATTGATGAAAATCTAGTTTGGTCCACTCCGGCAGGGATTGCGGAATATTGCCCGTAAGTTCAAGATTAAGCGGATTCAGCTCCAATTTAAATTCTTCACTGGAGTTATCTGGGAATCTGAAACAATACTTAATTACGATCGTATTCATTTTTATCTATTCGGAACTAAAAAAAACATCGCTTCTTTTCAAGGTGGCTATCTTCGGTGTTCTAATTCTTTAGTTTTTCTGGATGTCGCAGTCAGGTATATTTTAGTTCAAAATAGACAAAATATGTCAGCTATTATAGCAATAATCAATAACATTTTATGGTGATGAATCCCTTTAAATTCTTATGATTACAGATATTTGCAGAATTATCGATACGCTCGAAATGTAAACATACGGAGGAATTTTTCTGGTGCCCCCGGCAAGAATCGAACTTGCGGCACATGGATTAGGAATCCATTGCTCTATCCACTGAGCTACGGGGGCATCAAGAAGTGATCTCCGGCGATTAAGATTCAATTACGAGATTGTGCCTGTCGAATACCGATTTTGCTGTAGGACCAGATATCATCATTGCAATTCTTTTAAGAACCCACATGTTTCTGACGGCAGTTCGCCTGAATTTGTGAAACAGCCTTACACCAATTCCAACCGCTTTGCAAGCGCTCTTCCAGGATTTATCAAATCGGTTAACCCGCTTACTTGAATCCTAAGGTGACGGGGTAGGGCAGTGCGTAAGCCTAAAAAACATCGTGTTAAAAGAATCCCTTGCGGATATTATTTCCCTCCAACATCGGAATATGAATTAGTTTATCGCCTTTCGGCGGATTCTGCTGAGTGTCTAATACTAATATGCGTTTTAATGCTGATAACTTCCGGTTAATCGCAGTGATTGCCGCCCCGGATTTTAGATCCTCGTTCTCGCATGAGATAAATTGCGGGCCACAATGGATTGTGTCCGCCAGTTTTTGCTAAAGGTAATCATATAGTTGCCGATACTTCTATAGGAGGAAGGATACGATATGGGAAAAAGAAAGATGTATAACACAACCTTGGATACTGATCTGATCAAGAAGATCCGGATACTTGCGGCACAATTAGAAAAGCGACATAATGATCTTATTGAAGAAGCACTACGAGATTTGCTCAAAAAATACAAGTTCCAGGATAAATAAAAAACTTATACCAGAAAAGGTCTGTTGCCCCATAGTTACACCATCCGAAACCTCAGAAAAATGTTCATCGTAAGTTACCCCACAAAAACCAGAAGATTCAACAAATTTACAATCGTTTCAGATTATCGATAAGTTTTCGTTGTTCTCTGACCGTATAGAACTTTCCTTTGCTCCTCTTTCCTATACGAGAAATTAAGATCCAGATTTTTAGAATGCGAAGCAGGGTCATTCGACCCTGTTTTTCTATATTTCGCAAAAATTTTGGTGTTGACACCACAACTTTTTTACCCTATTGAGCTCGTTAAGAAGCCATTCCCCATCTCTCTGCAAACCCTACAAACCGAGGAAAGGAGTCGTTATGAAAACCAAAATTGTGTTGATATTGTGCCTGCTGTTTCTGGTGTGGTCCGCCACAGTCGTGGCCGAGGTAAAAAACCCCGATACTCTCATTGAAGCGCTAGCCCTAAACCAGGAATCATTGGACCCATACTTTCAGTATGACATCACCTCCAACGAGCCTTGCAAGAACGTTTACGAAAACCTACTGGCATGGGAGGGCGAAAGTGTAACAGAGTACAAACCTCATCTTGCCACCCAGGTTCCTTCCCAGGAAAACGGGCTGATCAGCGCTGACGGTCGGGTATATACCTTTCCGATACGCAAGAACGTCACATTTCACAACGGCAACAGCTTGACACCGGAAGACATTGAATACACCTATGAGCGGGCCATGATTTTTGACCGAGCCGGTGGCCCTTCGTGGATGATTCTGGAACCGCTAACCGGCTATTCCACAATTGAATCGATCGTCGAGGCTGAAGGGGGTGTGCCCTATGCGAAAATGTTCGATAAAGACGGCAATCTGGTGGACCCGGCCTACAAGGATATTCTGGTCAAAGTCTTTGAAAAATATGTGGCTCCATCCGTGGAAGTAAAGGGCGACAACGTGGTCATCACCCTTAAAACCCCCTATGCACCTTTTCTGAGCCAACTGCCTCAAGGCGCGGGCTGGTTCTCCATTCTGGACAAGGAGTGGTGCATCGAGCAAGGGGCCTGGGATGGTAAAGCTGCTACCTGGTGGCGGTACCACGATCCCAAAGCCGAAAAAGACCCCCTCTACAGCAAGATGAACGGCACCGGCCCATACAAGTTGGTTAAGTGGGACAACGGTGTGGAAATCGTCCTGGAGCGGTTTGATGGTTATTGGGGAGAAAAACCCCAGACCAAGTACGCCAAAATTCTCACGATGCCCGAGTGGAGTACCCGCAAGGCCGCCCTGCTCGCCGGAGACGTGGACATGGCGGTTGTAGATCCTCAGTACTTAGGCCAAGTGGAGGGCCAACCCGGCATCCGAGTGCATAAAAAGCTTGACCAGCTTTCGGTTTATATGCTCTTTTTCAACCAGACAATCAAGACCGAAGGCGGAAACCGCTACGTGGGTTCCGGCAAGCTGGATGGGGAGGGTGTGCCGCCGGATTTTTTTGCCGACATTCATGTACGTAAGGCTTTTTCCCACCTTTACAACGATGCGGTCATCATCAACGACGTTCAGGGCGGCCACGCTATCGCCGCTTACGGCCCGGTGGTCAAGCCCCTGCTGGGATACACGGCCAAAGAGCCTGGATACAACCATAGTATGGAAAAAGCCGCGGAGGAATTCAAACTCGCCTTTGGCGGCAAGCTGTGGGAAAAGGGGTTTAAGCTTGTGGCGGCCTATGCTACCGGTCGAATGGTGGACAAGGCGGTTTTGGATTTAATCGCCTTCAACGCTCGCAAGCTCAATCCCAAGTTTAAGGTGGAATCGCAGAGCTTTGCCTGGTCCACCTTGCTGTCCGATTACTTAAAGGGCGTTTACCCCATGTGGATATTGGAGTGGAATGCCGATTATCCGGATCCACACAATATGGCATACCCCATCCTGCACCCCACGGGGTTTTACGGCTCGGCCCTCGGCGCCGCCTACCATGAATGGGCCAACGAACACCTTGCACCGCTTCTGGAGCAAGGCGTTTCCGAGTTTGATCAGCAGAAACGCAAAGCTCTGTATCAGGAGATCTGCAAGCGGGCCGAGGACAACGCGGTCATCGTATTCCTGTATCAGCCTACGCGGGTGCACGTGGAACGCGAATGGGTCAAGGGCTGGTTCAACAACGCCATCACCGAGAGCACCGGAAGGCACTTTTACCTGCTGAGAAAATCGGCGAACTAGGGGAGGCAACCACCACCAACGTCAATAGCGAATAAGATCAAGGACCGGGGGTGCAAGATTCCTCCGGTCTCTTGTTAGTTATGGGCTCAATTACGGAAAACATCTGTGTTTACCTACGTCCTTCGTCGTCTTATCATGATCCCCGTGACCCTTCTGGGCGTCACCTTGCTCGTTTTTGCAATGATGCAGCTACTCGATCCCTATCAGCTGTTAAGTGCCTATGTGAGCAGCCCAGCGGAGCTCAAAGGGCAGAATATCGAACGTTTGATCACCAAGTACGGCTTGGACCAACCCCTGCCGGTGAAATACACCCGCTGGCTTGGTCAAGTAGTAAAAGGCGATCTGGGCTGGTCCGAATCGGCCAGCATGCCGGTGGGCAAGGCTATCCGAACCAAATTTCCGCTGACATTCGAACTGGCCCTCTATGCCTTTTTTCCGATTATCCTTGGCGGCATCTGGCTGGGCAAACTGACGGCGGTACGCCACAACTCCGCTTTCGACCATTCCACCCGAATGGTCGTCATTGTGGGTTGGTCCTTTCCGGACTTCGTATTCGGACTTTTGGTCATTCTTATTTTTTACAGTTGGTTGGGCTGGTTTCCACCGGGGGTATTGAGCAACTGGGCCAGCCGGGTGGTGGAATCGGCCGACTATGTCCGCTACACCGGCGTGCTCACCATAGATGCGCTTCTCAACGGGCGTCTGGACATCTTCTGGGATGCCCTGCGACACCTCTTGGGGCCGGTGACCACCATGACCTATCTCTGGTCAGCCTTTCTCATCCGCATCACCCGCTCCGGCATGCTGGACGTGCTGCACAAAGATTACATTCGCACCGCCCGAGCAAAGGGCCTGCCCGAAAAAATGGTGATCCATAAGCACGCTTCCAAAAATGCCATGATCGCCGTCCTTACTGTGGCCGGGCGGTTGGTTATCTATCTGCTTACCGGCACGGTGATCATAGAAACGATTTTCAACCGACCAGGCATGGGTAAATTCGTGGCCTTTGCAGCCCAACAACTGGATTATTCCGGCATTTTAGGCGGCACGCTGTTTTTCTCACTGGTACTTGTGGTGGGTAACTTGATTGTGGACGTGCTGTACGCGGTCTACGACCCGCGCATACAACTCGGTTGAGGGCCGTTTCAGCATGCAGCTTTTCAAAAACCTGGACAAAGATACCCGGCGTAAGGCCAAGAAGCTCTTCACCAATCCCACCGCCATATTGGGATTCACATTGCTGACGGTTTACATTCTGGTGGCGGCCCTGGCCCCGGTGCTGGCGCCTCCGGCCGATCCGCAAAACCCCTATATCATTCCCCGACTCGGTTTTTTAACGGAACCCCAACCTCCTTCTGCCGAAACCATCTTCGGCACCACGGAAGGCCAGTACGATATCTTTTACGCCGTTGTGTGGGGCACTCGCACAGCCTTCAAAATCGGATTTTTGGTTGTGTTTTGCACCACGCTCATCGGTGTGGCCGTGGGTTCTGTGGCTGGCTATTACCGGGGCGCGACGGATGAAATCTTAATGCGTATCACCGACGTGTTCATGTCCATACCTTTTCTCATTGCGGTCATTGTGCTCACCACCATACTGGGAAAGGGTTTGGATAAGGTGATTATTGCCCTGATCGCCTTTGACTGGATGGACACGGCCCGGCTCCTTCGGGGCAATGTGCTTCAGGCCAGGGAAGAGGAGTATGTTCAGGCAGCCCGATCCCTGGGCTTGAACGATTTACGAATCATTATCGCACATATCCTACCCAACACCACCTTCCCGGTAATCATCCAGGCCACCATGCGTATCGGCACTCTGGTGGTTGTGGCATCGGGTTTGAGCTTCTTGGGGCTGGGAGCGCCCCAGGACTATGCCGACTGGGGCCAGATCATCAGCTATTCGCGCAACTGGCAGGGACTGGAATTCTGGTACACCATCTTTTTTCCGGCTTTAGGGATGGTTCTTTTCGTCCTGGCCTGGAATCTCATCGGCGATGCCCTGCGGGATATTTTCGATCCGCGGCTCGGTTAAAAAAGGCGAAAAGCACATGGAAAACGACATCCTGCTGCAGGTCACAGATCTGCACACCCATTTTTTCACGGACGACGGCGTGGTAAAAGCTGTGGATGGCGTAAACTTCTTCGTGCGTAAAGGCAGAACCCTGGGAATTGTGGGTGAGTCGGGATGCGGTAAGTCCATCACGGCCCTGTCCATTCTCAGGTTGCTGGATCATCCGGGGAGGGTGGTGGCAGGAGAGATACGTTTCAAGGGTGAAGAACTTTTATCCCTGACGGAAAAGGAGATGCGTGCAATACGGGGCTGCACGATTTCCATCATCTTTCAAGATCCCATGACGGCGCTCAACCCGGTGCTTACCATCGGCGACCAGTTGAGTGAAGTGCTGCTGGTGCACCAGGGCATGTCCCCTCACAAGGCCAAGGTCGCCGTGATTGACATGCTCTCTCGGGTGGGTGTGACCGAGCCGGAAAAGCGATTCGATCAATACGTTCACGTCCTCTCCGGCGGCATCCAGCAGCGCGCCATGATCGCCATGGCTTTGCTGTGCAAACCAGATTTACTTCTGGCCGATGAACCCACTACGGCCTTGGACGTCACCATCCAGGCTCAGATTCTGGAACTGATGCGAGATATCCAAAACGATCTGGAGACATCCATCGTGTTCATTACCCATGACTTGGGCGTCATCGCCGAGCTGGCGCACGACATCGTGGTCATGTACGCTGGGAAAATTGTGGAATCGGCTCCGGTACGGGAACTGTTCAACGATCCTCGCCATCCCTACACCCAGGGGCTGCTAAAATGTCTGCCCCGGTTAGACGCCGAGGAAACGGAGCTATTCACCATCCGGGGGATCGTGCCGGGCCCCTTTGACGCGGTGAGTGGCTGCCCCTACCATACGCGTTGCCGGTATGCCAAATCCATCTGCCGTGAACGGATTCCGATGCTGGAGGAAGTGGCACCTGACCATCAGGCAGCTTGCTGGATAGGCGGGGATGAGTATGGTACCGCTGGACCAATCTTATCCACACCTTCCACAAGGGAGGGCTGAGAATGGCCGAGCCTCTGGTTATCGTCAAACATCTCAAGAAATACTATCCGGTCAAAGCCGGTATTTTGCAACGCACAGCGAACTGGGTGCGGGCCGTTGACGGCATCTCCTTTAACATTAAGCAGGGCGAAACCCTTGGTCTGGTGGGTGAATCCGGCTGTGGTAAAACCACGGCCGGAAAAACCATGATTAATCTTGTAAGGCCCACCGCCGGGGAAGTGTTGTTCAACACATCGCACAACTGTGAGTGCAGCGAGTACATGGACATCGCAGGGCTGTCCAAGCGCCAACGCCGTCGGGCCAGAAAAATGGTGCAGATTATCTTCCAAAACCCATACAGCTCCCTCAATCCGCGTATGACCGTTTTTCGGATGATGCGGGAAGTGATCGCCTACTATAAACTGGCCCCGGCCGGCCGGCCGGCGGCCGACCTCATCAACGAGCTTATGGCGACCGTGGGCCTGCAGCCCACAGATGCCCACAAATACCCGCACGAGTTCAGCGGAGGACAGCGCCAGCGCATCGGCATCGCGCGCGCTTTGCTCATCAATCCCAAGCTTATTGTGTGCGATGAGCCGGTCTCGGCCTTGGATGTTTCCATTCAGGCCCAGATCATCAACCTGCTGGCCGGTCTAAAAAGAGACCTGGGACTCACCTACCTGTTCATCGCCCATGACCTGGCCGTGGTCAAGCACATCAGCGACCGCATCGCCATCATGTATCTGGGCAAGATCATGGAAATCGCGCCGCGGAAGGAATTTTATACCAATCCCCTGCATCCGTACACCGAAGCCCTGATGTCGGCAGTACCGTCCCCGGATCCGGACCGAAAAAAAGAACGCATTTTATTGACCGGCGAGGTGCCGAGCCCCATGAACATCCCTTCGGGCTGCCGTTTCCACACCCGATGTCCCTTAGCCGCAGATATCTGCAGACAAACGGAACCGGAGCTTACCGATCGTGATGGCGATCACAAGGTTGCCTGTCATTTTCGGTGAGTTTTGTCTGAATGGTTACAGCACAAATGTATTTCTTCTTGCGGTGATATCGATTGACACATAAGGGTCCTTTTGCGATACTCGTGTCAATTAATACCCTGAATGAGCGAAAAAAACTCAATCAGGTGTCACTGGGAATTGGGTATTCGGTATTGGTGTTTATCGGAAATCGGTGCAAATTTTATATATCTCTGAATAGTGAAATATAAAAATTGGAAAAGATTCCTCGATGCCAATACCTGATGCCTAATACCAAATACCTCCTCAATTGAGTTTGACTCAATTGGAGTTTTACAAAGGATACCTTACCATGGAAGACATCACCCGGCACCTCTCACAAACCATCGGTCCGCGGCCGGCCGGTAGCGAAAACGAGCACCGTGCATCTCAATATATCGCCCAAACCATGACCTCCCTTGGTTTGGCGGTTGAAACTCGGCCTTTTTACTTTATGGGTTGGGAGCCCACCCGGCCCGCCACAGTACAATTGCTTGCACCGGAGAGCCGTGAGGTTCCAGCCGGCAGCTTTTTGTTCAGCGGTAGTGCCCCGGAAGGCGGTATCGAGGGGCGAGTCGCACATGTGGGCACGATGTATCTGTGCCGCGATTTTTTCGAATGGCCCAAATACGCAGTCAAAGACGCAGACGGATCGGATCTGGGTTATCTGGTGGCCAATGCCGGCGGCCCGGCAATCACCTTTGTGCTCTACGAGTTGGGCCGGTTTTTCGGACGTATGCCTTACGTTGTGGTGGATCTTCCCACCCACGAATATTTTCAGAAGCAGATCGCTGCCGGACGAGAGGTTCGGGTACAGATGGACACAGCGGGAATTGTCAAAGATAATCTCCTGAGTCACAATGTCCTGGGCGTATTGCCCGGATCCTGTTTGCCGAACGAGGAAATTGTGGTTTGCGCCCACTACGACAGCACGCTCACCTCTCCTGGGGCCTGTGACAATGCCAGTGGTGTGGACGCCATGCTCAGGATCGCCGAAACCCTGGCCCAGGGTCCCAAACCGGCCAAAACCATCCGCTTCATCGCATTCGGGGCCGAGGAATACCTCATGTTCGGCTCGAAATTTCATGTCGCCACCCTCAAAGAAAAAGGGACCCTGGATCGGGTGAAAAATGTCGTCAACTTAGATATGGTGGGCTTTGGCGACCATCTAGCGGTCACCGTGACGCCGGAAAGCTACAAGCGACGTCTTCAGTCGGTTTTTGCAGGTCTAACCGATGCTGTCCGTGTCGAGTACAACAGCGCCGTTCTGCCCGTCAGCGATCACTTTCCCTTTTACGAAGAAGGCATACCGGTGGCCATGTTTTTAGGCTGGCCCTATGACGACTACCACCAAGCCACGGATTCCTACGATAAAATCGACCCGGAAATGATCAATCGAACTGCCGAGGCTGCCATTGAGGTGGTCCAACAGTTGGCGGGCCGATGAGCCTTTAGCACATCCCACCGATTCTGAAAAAACCGAATGTATAGGCGGATTCAGGCTTTTTATCTTCAGGCTAATAAAGGCCATATTCCTGAAGGGCTTCCCACATCGCCATGAGGTTTTCGGGCGGCACATCGGCCTGAATGTTGTGAATGGTGTTGAACACGTAGCCGCCGCCGGGCGCAAGCGCTTCAATATTGCGTCGGACGTCGTCTTTGACTTCCTGAGGCGTACCGCGGGGCAAAATGCCCTGGGTGTCTACGCCGCCGCCCCAGAATACCAGATCCTGTCCGTAATCACGTTTGAGGCCGGCCGGCGCCATATTTTGGGCGCGAATATGAATGGGGTTGAGAATGTCAACACCGATCTCCAGAAAGTCAGGGATCAGTGGACGCACATTGCCGTCGGAGTGAAAGAATCGTTTGGCATGGGGTGCTGATTCGATAAAGGTCTCGAACAAGACTTTCAGGCGCGGTTTGATGAGCCTGCGAAACATATCGGGGGATATGATCTGTGAGGTCTGGGTTCCGTAGTCATCGGCATAGGTGACAACATCCACCAGATCGCCCAATTCGAATAACGCCGTCTGCCAATAGTCCAGCTTCAACTGCAACAGCCGGTCGAACAGGGCGCAGGCCGCCTTTTCATTGGTGATCATCATCACGAGAAGATTTTCCATGCCTACAATGCGCTGGGCAAACTCAAAAATGCCGGCAAAAGCGTCTTTGAGTACGACAGCATGACCGGCGGCCCGATACCGCAGCGCCAGGTCACGCAGTCCCGCCAACCGCTCCGGATTGGCCACATCCGGCCAATGATGGTTGGCAATGTCTGCTACCGCCAACTCGGTGTGGGGCAGGGGGACTTTTACAACGCTGTAATAAAGACCATTTTCTTTGGGTCGGTGATGGGTGATGCCCCACTCGTCGCAATATGCCCAGTAGTCGCCGGCATCCTCTTCAACAACCTGCCAGTTGTGGCTGTTCAGCGGATAAAGACCGCGGGTGTCGATATTCATCCGCGCGACGACATCATCATCGATGGATGCCAACTGTTGGATGGTATCGCACAGTTCAATTTCAACCTCCGGTAATCCCAAAGCCTTGCATAAATTTCGGTAGGCGACCACGTGGATGCCTGTCACCTGACAGGAGCCCAGATCGAATGGAACCCGGTCAGGCTCACGATGATTCAAAGTAGTTAAAATTCTTTCGCGGGAGTTCATCAGCTAAAATTTCTCCTCACCGGCGTCCGCTTGAGCGGCAGTCGCACCGGTTTCCCGCCGGTGAGCGCCGAGCGGTAAATTGCCAGAATAATTTCGATGGATTTGCGGGCCTCCCTTCCGTCTATGAAGGGTTTATTGCCACCCTTGAGTGAACGGACGGCATCTTCAAAATTTTTCTGATGTCCACTGAAATCAATGGCGCTGGGGTCGGCGGCGCCAGCACCGGCTTCCCCCGGGTCCGCCCGAAACTTTTTAATGATTTTTTTGTCCGCAGGCTTTTTCTTCTTGAAATCCCAGACGGTAAATGAGTTGTCCCGCATGAATATAGATCCATCCCCACCGCAGATGTGAACTTCGGCCGGGTGTCCGGTCGGGGAAAAACAAGACGTGGATCCCTCGATGACCCCCAGGGCACCGCTTGTAAATTTAACGATGGCAACGGCGTTGTCTTCGGTTTCAATACCTTCGTGGATGGCACGATCTGCATAGGCACAAACCGAGGCCACCTCACCGGCCAGATAGTACAGCAGATCAATAGTGTGGATGGATTGGTTCATCAATGCGCCGCCGCCGTCCAGCATCCAGGTTCCGCGCCAATCTCCGCTGTCATAGTAATCCTGGGTACGGTACCATTTGATGTAAGCATCCGCCAAGGTAATTTTGCCCAAGCGGCCGCTGTCGACAGCTCGCTTAAACACAGTGGTGGCTTCGTTGAATCGGCGTGGGAAAATGCCGGCCAGCATGACCCCGTTCTGGTCGCATGCTTGTATCATACGGTCTACACGCTCCAGGGTCACTTCCAGCGGTTTTTCACAGATAATGTGTTTTCCGGCTTTGGCAGCCTGCAGGCAAGGTTCCAGGTGGGCACCGCTGGGTGTGGCTATAACGACGATATCCAGCCCCGGATGGTCCAGAAACGCCTTGTAATTCTGATAAGAGGCGCAGTCGAAAGCCTTTGCGACCCGATCCGCATTGGCTTTGCTACGGGAAAACACGCAGGCAAGGTGACCGCCTTTCATACCCTCGATGGCGCGGGCATGGAAATCCGCAATCATCCCGCAACCGACAATCCCAATACCGTAGCCGCCTTTTTTCGCCATGACGCTCTCCTCCGATTTGATTGGTTGATTTGTTAATTCGTTGATTGAGTTGATTGGTTGACTGGTTGATTCGTATGTTGGATTAATCTCGATACTGCTTTGTTTTACTCAATCAACTTATTTAACTTTGTCAACAAATCAACCATGTTTACCCGCAAACTCATCCTCTCAAAATTTTCAATTCCAAATCACGAATCGCGCAACCCGCAACGCGTAACTCGCAACCCGCAACGCGTAACCCGCTATTGCATCATCTCAAACGGAGAAGCAAGCGCTTTACTCCTGGCTTCGGCCAACAGAGTGTACTTGGCGACGGTGCAGGCCCGATGCTCCGCCGGTTCGGTACCTGTATCCAGATGTTCCAGGAACGTGTCCCGTACCTGGCAGAAATGCTGCTCATGGGTTGTTCTCAGGTTGTCGGGGATATTAATCAGCAAGGCATTTTTTTCCGGATTTACAGATAGTCCCGGATACCTGTGCGACCATTTTTCTAAGCAGTCCTGAATGGTTTCTTCAACTTGAATTCTGTGACCGCGAGGTACGATCAGCAGTTCGGTTTTAAAATCATGTTCCGGCAACTGACGTATCATAAGATCCGAACGGGTGCCTTTGATAAGAGACCGGTGGGTATCACCACCCCCCGGCGGTTCGTCCAAATTCCAGATTTCCCTCAGATGAACCGGTATCCCCTTGAGGCGATAAATCAATTCGCCGTTACAAAAATAGTTCAGGATACCATCTTTGACATATTTCTGAACAGCTTGGGGAAACTGATGGGTGCCTGTGATTTTGACGAACTTATCCAGCGGGACCCCGGTTGGCCAGCGTCGGGCTTCGATCAGTTCAATATCTTTTTCATAATCGATAGGCTTGTCGGGAAACAGCATCCAATGGGTCAGGTCCACCAGGTGAATGGTGGTGTCGACAATACCTTCGCCCTGGATATCGATATCAAAATACCAGGCCGGCCGAACCAGTGGTTTCTGATTAACAATCTTGTAAAGATGGTGGACACATTCTTTGAAAACCGAGGGGCCGATATCCTTGTCTATGCGAATCTCACCGAAAACGTCTTTTTCGGCCAGAAATTCCTTCTGGAGCAGAGTGGCAATTTCATAACGCTCGGTCATAATGTCCGCTGCCGGGGGACGATCGGAGGCCATGGTCGCGCGCAAAAAAGGGAGGGCTTCCCGGGTCGTGACCCATGGTTTATCGGCTAATATCGCAAATCCCGCCCGGTTTAAGGTGTCTATGTTTTCCATCTTGGTGTTATTACGGCCGGCCAGAACGACGATGTCTCCCTTTTTGTCACGGATTAGTTTTTCAAGAGCATTATTGCCCCGGTAGATGTTTAATTTCCAGCGGGTGGGGTTGACCGGTCGCTTATTGAAGGATTCGGCGATCTCTTGAAAGCGGTCCAGATCCGGTCCCGGTTCCGAATATACATAGATATCATCCGAGAGACTTGGGTGAGGTTCACGCAACACCAGGGCGGCGTGAAAGTGACCGGGGTTTAAAATAAGGAGCGTATGCATATTTAAGTCCTATTAAAATTTTAAATATTCAGGACACGGATTTTCACAGATTCCCACAGATTTTTACGTTTCTGATTGCTGTTTTGTCATAGAAGAAAAACAAAAAAATATCTGTTTAATCCGTGTTTATCCGTGTCCCATAAAAAAAGCCAAATTTAATCTGAGGCTAACAATCGAGCCGGATTTGCCTTGGCTCCGAGCGTTTCAAAAATGCCGTGTAAATATCCCAGACTGCGAGCGGCAATGGTTCGGGGGTCGGGAGCAAAGTCGAAAACCTCAACGGAGATATACCCCTGATAATCGGTCTCGTGCAGGATCTTGACCAGCGGGGCAAACTGCAAATCTCCGAATCCGGGGCCCCGACCGTTGGGATCGTTAACGTGCACGTGTCTTAACTTGCCGGTTGCGAGCGTTCTCTTGAGCACAGCGGGAAGCTCCGGGCCGGCGCCGGCGTGGATGCTGCGGCAATCGAGCATGGTTTGAAAATTGGGGTGATCGATTTCAGTGACCATCCGAAGCGCTTGGTCGATGGTATTTATGAAATTGGTGTCAGCCGTGGTCAATGCCTCCAGGCAGTAGAAAACATCTCGTGATTGTGCCGCTTCGGCACAAATCTGAAAGGTTTCCCGGGCGTGTTTCCAAGCTTCGTGCGGGTCCCAACCCTCCTGAATATTGCGCTGTTGGGGAGATCCGTGCACGAGTACCTTGCCCCCCAGATCGCCACACAGATCAATCAGCGCTTTGAGGTAGTCCTGCGTCTTATTGCGGATAGCCGATTCCGGGTGGTTGATGTACAGGCCCTCCGGCTTCACCAGCAGCCAATGGAGTCCGACGATCTCAATGCCGGCCGTTTCAGCCGCTTTGCGGATGCTTTTTCTTGCGGCGGCTGAGATATCCAAGGCGGTCTCGCCCATGGTAAAAGGCGCCAGCTCAACGCCGTCATAACCTAACTGCGCAGCATAATCGAAGGTTTTTTCGATGTCCCAACCTTCGAAGAGTTCGTTGCAAATCGAAATTTTCATCAGGATCTCGCCTTCTTCTTTCCTTTTTATGTCGTTTACTTAAAAGTTGGTTTGATGCCTGGGGGAGCGGCTTCAAGCCGCGAAAAGAAATCGTTTGGACTTGTTAACCGCTTCATCGCGGCTGGAAGCCGCTCCCACGAGAAGTTGATGCCCTATTGCCTCTATTGTCCGCAACCAAATATCAGAAGACAGGAAACAGAATTCAGATGACAGAAGATTGAAGTTGGAATTGGTAAATCGGAAGTCGGAAAGATTGGAAGACAGATGTCAGGATTGGTTTTTACTCAATCAACTTATTCAACTCTGTCAACAAATCAACCATATTTACCCGCAATCCGCAATTCATCTTAACAAAGTTTCAATCCCCGATCCCATATCCGAACTCCCCAATCCAAGGACCCGCAACTCGTATCTCGCAACCCGCAACGCGCAACTCGTAACGCGCAACTCATAATGTCCTTCTCAGCATTAAAAAAATATATCTGTACAATCCGCGTTTATCCGTGTCCCACTAAGAAATAGCCCCCAGCTTCCAAGCCTCTCATCTCCCCACTCCCAACTCCCCCTTTTCCGAATTACAAACCTTGCTTCTGAGCTTCTCACCTTCTCAGCCTCTTAACTTCCCGTCTTCCGCTACGTTGGCTTGCGAAACCCGCTCAATATTAAATTCTTCGCGCGCCCCAACGTCTGCTTCAAAAATTGATTTCTGCTAAACAGGGTCATTAAAATGAAGACAATGAGGATGATTGAAATCGGACGGCTGAAAAAGGGTACCAGGGATCCCTCATTCAAGATCAGGCCGCGACGTAAATTTTCATCCAGCATGGGCCCTAAAATGAGACCCAGGATTAAGGGTGCGTCCGGATATTTCATTTTGCGGAGCGGGTAACCAATGACGCCAAACAATAGCATGATAAGAATGTCGAAAACCCGGCCGTTAATGGCAAAGGAGCCGACTGCGCACAGAACCAGAATGATCGGCATCAGGATGGTTGTTGGAACGTGCAGAATTTTCACCACGACTCTGACCATCAACAGTCCGAGTATCAGCATCGCAACGCTGGCCAATAGGAACATGGCCGACACCTCATAGATATAATTGGGTGCTTCAATCACCAGTAAGGGACCCGGCCGCATGCCATGAAGCCACATGGCAGCCAGCAACACAGCGGCCGGGGGGCTGCCCGGTACCGCCAGTACAAGCACCGGAATGATGGCGCCCCCCACGCAGGCATTGTCTCCGGTCTCGGCAGCCGTCAGTCCCTCGATGGAACCTTTGCCGAATTTTTCGGGCGTCTTGCTGGCGCGACGGGCAAAGTCGTAGGCCACAAAAGAGGCGATATTTTCCCCGACCCCCGGAACCGCTCCCACAAATACACCGATTAACCCGGATCTAATAATATTTTTCCAGTTATTGAGCAAATCTCGGATGCGGGGTAACACGCGCCGAATCTGCATAATTTTGGCGCGACGCTGGGCCTCGACCGTGGTCTGGATAACCTCGGTCATGCCGTATACGCCGACCAGCGCCGGGATCATCGAAATTCCGCCGTAAAGATCGACCGTTCCATACGCAAAGCGCGGATAGGCCTGGATAGCCTCCATCCCGATCATCGCCAGAAACAGTCCCAGAAAGCCGGAGATCCATCCCTTGAGTGGATCTTCCGGAGCCGTCAGATTGCCGCAAATCAAGACACCGAACAACGTCAACCAGAAAAACTCAAATGACTGGAAACGAAGGGCGATTTGTCCCAGGTAAGGGGTGAAAAAGGCCATGAAAAAAAGAGCGATGGTGGATCCCAGAAATGAAGACGTGGTGGCGATGCCGATGGCTTCGCCGGCCTTGCCTTGCAGCGCCAGGGGGTGACCGTCGATACAAGCGGCAGCGTTTGCCGGAGTGCCCGGAATATTGACCAGAATGGCCGAACGACTGCCGCCGTAAATGGCTCCCACGTAGATGGCAATCAGGATGACAATGGCATTGGACGATTCCCACTGGAAGGTCAGGCCGGTGAGGAGTGCAATCCCCATGGTAGCGGTCAAACCGGGAAGCATTCCGACGATGATACCGAGAAAGGTCGCCCAGAAAACAGAAAAAAGGATTTCAGGTGTCATCAATCCCCAGAGCGCATTCACCAGATCTACAACACCCAAAAAGGACCTCCTTCTATGGCAACGGAACCAGAAAGATTTTAGTAAACACGAGATATATGGCAGCGGAAACAATCAGTGAAATGGTCAGGGAGATCCAACGTTTGTGTTCACCAAATGTCGCCATGTACGCAAAGAGAACGAGAAAAGCCGCCAGGTAAAAATAAATATGTCCGAGCAGTAAAAAGAAACTGAAAGCGTATAAAATTGCCAGACACCAGCGGTGAACGGGTTTGGATCGTACAAAATCGTGGAACATTTCCCGGCTGGGGATGATTCTGTATCCCTGCATTTTTAAGGCCCGCACGAAAAGTGCCAGGCTCATGACAAACAGGGTAATCCCTAAAATCAAGGGCACAAAACCGGGGGCGGCATAGAAGCCGCCCCAGTCTTTTTCAAAGCGCGGGATTTTAAGCGATTCCACGACAATCACAATGCTGCACGCCATTAAGATCAGGCCCATAACAAAGTCGGCCTTTGGCATTCCCTTGTCTTTCATGATTCTTCCGGGTCTCTTTACTTACATATGAATCCGAACGCCGCGGGGTCCTTTTTGGCAATGCCGATCTCCTGTAGAATGCAATTGACATTGTTGCCGGTGGTTTCGGAAAGCTTGAGGGCTTCATCCCCTTTGTAGTTGACGACGGCCGATGCTTTTTCTTTGGCCAGGCGTTTGATGGAGTCGGATGCGGCCGCGGCATCGAAGGCTTTGTTGATTGCTTCGACGGCTTCCTGCGGGGTGCCTTTTGGAATGTAGAGGCCAAAGAGATACTGCAGCGGTGCATGGTCGGGAATGAACTGCATCACGGGCGGCACTTCCCCGTAGCCGTCAATTACGAGGGCCTGGGTGGACATGTTGGCCAGGGCCCGCAGTTTCTTGGCACGCAGCATATCCGCCACTTCCATGGACAGCTGCATGACCACTTCGGTTTCTCCTTTTACGGTGGAAACCACTGCCGGATATCCGCCTTTGTAGGGGATATGGCGGTATTCAATACCGGTGGCCTTGCGAAAGGTTTCGGCCGCCAGGTGTCCGCCGGCACCGACCCCGGCCGAGGCAACCTTGACCTCCCCCGGTCGTGCCTTGAATTCGGCCACAAGATCATCAATGGTCTTGATTTTTGAGTCATA
>Ga0316190_10001387_pt1 | contig 17445 bp, 28 predicted proteins | sample Eddworburrow2_MG_FD_204929 | JGI IMG/M metagenome (GOLD analysis project Ga0316190, IMG submission 204929) | Coastal sediment microbial communities from Maine, United States - Eddy worm burrow 2 | ecosystem: Environmental > Aquatic > Marine > Coastal > Sediment | place: USA: Maine | collected... | reverse complement strand
GCAGCATCAATCAGACGCCCGCACTAAGCCGTTCCCAATCGCTCAGTTGGACAGTCGCGCCACGTCGCCCGATCAGCGACGCAGGCATCTCTCACCAAGCCCTAGCAAGTACACCTGGATCAGGTTGAAAGCGGGCGGGGTCGCTAGGCTTGGCAGCCTAGCTACGACAAGGTGCCATACGAAACCCCAAGCAACGAGAAGAGCAATGAACAACGTACTAACAAAATCGTACCTGAAGAAGAAACGATCCATGCGCCGCTTCAGTCACGATGCAGCAATCGCTCGCCTGAAGGAAGAGAAGAAGGATTTGAAGAACGAGATCGGCGGACTTACGCTCTGCATCAAACAGGGCGGACACGCTGAGGATGTGGAAGCGTGGAGAGAGGAACGAGAGATCCTGAAGGATGAACTCGCCCGCGTGAAGTGGAACCTGCGGGACATGAAGCGATACCCGGACACGGCGAAGGGCGTGCTCAAGTATCTCAAGAAGGATTGCAGCGCTAACTTCCAAAACGCAGAAGCGATTCCGGACCCGGAGGTCGAAGGAGTGTGGAAGGTTACAACGCCGAACGATCCCTCAGTCGAATACGTGATCGCGTATCTTGCAGGCTACAGGGAACCAATCGGGAAGGAGCGAGCGAGCAATGACTTCGAGTGCTGTGATCGCAGCCCCGTTGCCGATGCGACCGTGAAGGGGTTCGGAGAGTTCCGGGTCTGGCTCGCGAATCATATCGGCGACACCTCGAAGAGCAAGCACATCAAGCGGTGCAAGAAGGTCCTGAAGGAGATCGGATACGAAGGGCCGGATATGTTTTCCCTCTCTGATCCCGCGATCTTTGATATGTGGGAGGACTTCAACGACTCTGGCTGCATCTTGCCCGAGTACTGGGAAGATGTGGCACGCAACGGACTGCGGGACTGGATGATCAACATGTATCCCGGGCTCTGCCCGAGAAGCGAAGTACGAAAGATCGATGATTGCCTCGAAGATTGAACGAGAGACTGAACCTACCTAACTGAACTCCCAACAACGAAAGCAGAACAATGTCAAAAGCACACACTAAGCAAGCGCTTCGCAACGCGAAGGACCTGGCTCGCTCGATCATTAGTCGGATCAACGACCTGGAAGCACTCAGGAACGCCGAGATCAGCCTTGCGGATGCAGTCGAGATCGAGAGGATAGCCCGGAGTGCGGATAACGATATCGACGATATGGTGTCCGATGCCGAGGAGAGCGATCACATCGAATACAAGCTCCTGAAGCAGCGAGAGGCAGAGCGTAATGTTTAGGCTACGACTTCTCGACGGAGAGCCCGAGAGGTTCCCGGCAGGAATGGTGATTACCGTCGCAGCTGTCTGCGACGCAAGCGGCCACGTTGTTGCTCGATGCAATAGCGAAGCCGAGGCAAAGCGTATCGCCGCAGAGCTTGAGCGGCGCTTCCCAGACAAGACCTTCTATCCGACACGAGGCTGAACTATGTCCCGCTACGTTGACCCACCGTGCGACCTCACTCCGATGCAGGCCGGACGGATCTTCTATCGGATTCTGATCCCGATCGCCGATGCGATTGATGCTGCATCCGATGCAGACGCTGAAGTAGACGGCGGAGAGTGGTCCGCCAAGTGGCACGACAACCAGTACGACGAAGAGTACGATCGAATCGTGAACATGCTCGCTCGCGGGTTTCGTTGGCAAGTCGATGACGTGCTCGACGCGATCCACTTGTACGACGTAGCGTGCTGGTCCTATGACCCGTTCTACCTCTCCTTCTAATCTCAATCAACCTAACAACACAAAAAGAGAAACCAATGTTCACAACAAAAACAATTGCGAAGCGCTTTCAGAATGCAGCCCAGTCGATCCTCGGCATCGACATGCAAGAGATCGAGAATCGATTCGCTGCAATGATGATCGTGATGGTCGCTGATCAGGAAAAGATCGAGTCGCTTCAGGAGGAGATCGAGTCGCTTCAGGAGGGACTTCAGGGAGTCGGCTTGCAATGCGATTCGATTCAGGCAGAGCTGAACGATCACACCGAGAGCGACATGCATCAGGGCTGCACCGAAGAGGCGATGCAGAGTGCGTTCGAGGAGATGATGAGCGAATGCAATGTGGCGGAATACATCGACTGGTCCGATGCGTTCGAGGACGTCGAGGACTTTATCGACACCGATAAGCTCGACCTGAGCCCGGACGAGAATATCATCGAGGAAGTATTCGCCCGCCTCGCAATGAAGTTGAACTCATGAATCGCTTCGGAATCAACATCGACTCCTTCGAGGAGTTTCGTGTGACTGCTGCCAACTTCATCGAAGCTCATGCGCAGCCGCACGCTCACATCGAGTCCCTGCTAGAGATGGCAAGGGACCTTGAGCGAGAGGGCACCGAGACGCTCGGTCTGTTCAACGTGTTTGCGCAGATCAGCGACGAGGACCTCGAACACGATATTCAGTACGTTGGCATTCTGCTTCAGGACTGGATCTTGGATTCGTATGCCGGGGATGAGATGCTCTCCCTCCGGCTTGCTGCACGGCGCTTGGCCGAACAATAAACTCGAAGCCGAAAGCACGAGAGAGGACTCGTGCTAGTTGCGGTATTGGTTAACCGCGGCCTGATGATGGCAGACCTCCATCGCTCTAACAATGCGAGAACTCAGATGACTATCACATCCCAACAGCACGACCTGAATGCAATCAACATCGATGCAGCGAGCGTCGATCGTGCGATCCAATCCTCTCTCGGTTTGTGGGATACTTACGAGATGGGAATCAGCCGCGAGGAAGTTCAGCGGCAGATCGACGAGGCGAACACCCCGGAAGCGAGGGCCGGCATCCTGGCAGACCTCCGCGCCCGAGCACAGAAGCGAGCAGACCTCGCTGTGATCGCAGGAAAGGTGGCCTGCATGTCGGTCGGGGAAACCTGGCACGGACTCGGAGTCCAAGTCGATGAGGCAGTAACGGCAGTGGATGCCATGAAGCTGGCAGCGCTCGACTACGAGGTCGATCGATTCCCTGCCTCTGTGCAGATCGGCGAGGAGTGGGTCGAGGTGCCTGGCGTCTACTGCATCGGCAAGAAGATCCAAACGGAAGAGGGGGAGCTGACCTCGATCTTCTCGGGTGTCTCTGTCGGCAGTCGGCATGAACTCCTTCAAAACCAGGAGTGCTTCGAGTTCATCGACGAGGTGGTAGGTTCCGTGAACGGTGCCCACTACCTGACTGCTGGTGCAATCGAGGGCGGCAAGAAAACGTTCATCACGGCACAGATGCCGCAGTGGGCAGAGCCGGTGCTCGGGGACATCGTCCACATGAATATCGTGATGACGAATGCTCACGATGCAACCGAGTCGACTCAGCTCTTCACTTGCGAAGATCGCCCGGTGTGCAAGAACACTCGAAGGCTGGCGCTGCGAAACGCGAAGCAGTCGTACACGTTCAGGCACTCGAAGAACATGCGGCAACGCATCGCTGATGCTCGCAATGCTCTCGGTCTTTCGGCTCTGGACTTCGCAGCGTTCGCGGAGGTAGTGACCGAGATGCCGAAGATTAAGGTGGACCCGGCAAGGTTCATCGATGACGTGCTCGACAACGTGCCTCGGTATTCGCAGATCCTGAAAGCGGAAGTCGAGTGGGGCATCGAGCGTCTCGTTGCTGACATGAACCTCGTCTCGGATGAAGCCCGCGACGAAGCAGCCCGGCGCTTCGGAAGGATGATCGCACGACGCGCTTCGTTCAAGGATGACATGATGAATCGCTACGAGAGCGAGACGAACTCCGCGCCTGGCACTCTGTGGGGAGCGTACAACGCTGTGACGGAGCACGCAAACCACTCGCTGCGATATATGGGGGACCTCTCCAAGCAACGCGAGACGCGGTTCAGCTCGCTCCTGAACGGGCGTGCGGACGTGATCAACCAGGAAGCGTACACCGAGGCATCCTCCTACGTGCTTACGGCATAGCTTCCGCTCAACGATTCGACTCCGGCTGCGTGTGTTGCCCCGAGCACGCAGCCGCTTAATTATCGGGGCACCTTTTGGTTCGATACTCTAACGGAGAATAGCAATGAAGTCTCAAGTATGGTCATGGGAACTCGCGGTCGTAGCGGTCGTGGTCACAGCCGCGATCGTAGCGCTAACGCAGGGACACGGAAGCGGCAGCAAGCATTGGCGGTCAGACCAGGGGCATCTGTACGTCACGACCCCCTCAGGCGTCGATCGAGCTGACGGCTACACATACGGCGTGCAGTCCAAGTATGAGCACGCCGCAGAGTGCCCGCTCTGCCACGGAGCTGGGCTATGAGCAAGGGGAAGCTGATACCGATCACGGTCCCGGACGACTGGCGGGAAGCGATCGATGAGGAGCGCGGATCGATTCCGCTATCGCGATGGATACGCGATGCAATCAAGGAGAAGCTACCGAAGCGAGTCGCTGCGAAGCTCTCTGAAGTTAAACACGGCGGCTCGCGTTGACCTACCGTGTCACATCCTACATCTACAACAACTACAAGAGGACTGAATGATGACTACGAAATCCAAAGCACTCAAGCGCACCGTCAGCGAATGCAATGGCGGCAGAACCAGGATCGATCTTTTTTTGGGAGAGTCGGACTCATTGTACTGTGCCGTTTATTCGGTAGGCAAAGACGGCAGCGAGACATTCCAGTTGCTCAACATGCATTTCGGGAATCTGCTGCCGGAGGTCTACAAGCGCGGAGAGGTTCCTGACGGGTTCGAGCGACCAGAGGCAGGGACGACGATCGACATGCGGTACGCGGTGAGCAGCAAGATACAACTTGGTATTATCGTGGACGGCTACGACGCCTACCTAAGCGCGGCTGGCCTGCACGTCGGGTGCAAGGTGATCCCGAGTGCAGCGCTTGAACTTCTCGCGGCGGCAGTCACGGAGAACCAAGAGCTTCTCGGGATCGGAGGGCAAGAGCGAGACTGGGATGGTGAAGGTATCGGTCGTATCAAATCGTCCGACCTCGGAAGGATTGCAATCGATCGCATCGGCAAGCGGCAGCGCATCATCTGGGTTGCCGATAGTGTGAACAGCCCGGACTTTAATGGGTTCGACTCGTATCCGGTTCATGCCGGAGATCCTGAAACGTTCCCTGAAGGAACAATCGGCAGCCCGGCAGACGGGTATAGCTACAACATCATCGGCAAATGGTACTGCACTCGGGATGAGGCGTACAAAGTGCCGAGCGACTTCGACCTCATGCGATGGGAGGACGAGCAGTAGAGAAGCGGTTTTGGTTTTTGGTTTCTAACACAAGAGAGATTTGAAATGAGTACGAAAGAATTTACGTTCGACTTGCAAACACTGCGGGAGAACCGCGCAGGCAGAGCCGCCCCAGACAGGGAGCTTCTGTGGATCGATTCAGAAGATCCTGATGACCTGTACCTTCTTTGTTCCGTTGGGTGCAAGGATGACGATCTACTGTGGGCGTTCATCTCGCTCTCGACTGGCAATCGCTATTCAGAGCCGCAGCCTGGATCGAAGTTCAAGGTGCCGAGAGCATTCGAGCCCGTGCGTCCCAGCGATCCTGACGTGAGGGTCCTCTTCAAGGATGCGTTAGATGTTGTCCTCTCGGACGTAGCCCATAATGCAACCCGCGTCAACGAGACGCGGCTACGGGTGGGCTGCACGGATATTCCGAAGGAGGATGTTCTTCAGCTTCTCCGGGAGATTCGGAAGGAAAACATCTGGCCCGAGCTTGGCTGCCTGAGCAAGATGTTCATCACTGCAGCCGACGTAGGGCGAAGGGTTCGTACAGCTGACGGGAAGGTCGGAACGATTGTTTGCTTGAACAAGTCAAGCGGTCCGTACAAGGTCGGAGTGATGTTCGATCAAGGTCGGGCGTCGTACACGACTCAAGGTTCGTTCTACGCTGGTACCAGTAGCGAGGAGGATTTGGTCGCATGGGAGGAATAGTCACTACCGAGACGAATGAAGAGTATCACGAGGACATCTCTCACGTCTCGTCGTCAATGCTAAAGTCGCTCCTCGACTCTCCTCGGATCTTCGAGGGGAAGCATATCACTGGGACTATCAAGGAGTCGCAAGCGAAGCACTTCGTGATAGGCCGAGCGGTTCACTGCCTCGCGCTTGAACCTCAGTTCTTCAATCAGCAATTCGCTATCGCTCCGTGTAACGATCGGAGGTTGAAGCCCTTCAAGAGTTGGGCTGCAACGCAAGAGGCGGAGAAGCAACTGCTGACGAAGGATGAAGGGGCGCATGTGATCGCAGCGGTGAAGTCTCTGGGATCGCATCCGACGTTCGGTTCCTGCATGGCATCGGGCGGCGTGGTCGAGCAGTCGCATCGCTGGGTCGATGAGGACGCAGGCGGAGTGCCGTGTCGGTTTCGGCCGGATAAGCTCTGCCTCAACACTCGCATCGTTCTGGATCTAAAGACTGTCGAGACGTGCTCGGCATATCGCTTCCAGAAGAACGCAGCCGACTTCTGGTACGACGTTCAGGCGGCGCACTACGAAGCCGGGGCAGTGGAGTGCTATGGCGACGTCGCATGGTATGTTCTATTCGCAGTGGTTGAAGTGAAGCCCCCGTATCGAATGCGGATCTTCAAGCTTTCAGACGACGATCTGGAAGCCGGAAGGGTATGGCGGGACCACGCGATGCAAGAGTATGCTCGTCGCACACTCGAAGATGATTGGGCCGACAGGGATGAAACCAACATCATCCCGACTGAGCTAGCGAAGTTCACTCGATTCAGGAAGGAGATTTGACGTGGCAAAGAAACGCGCCCCATCCCAAGCACCGCGAAAGCGGGTACGTAAGAAGGTGGAACCGCAGAAGCAGGAAGTCGATGAGGTAGTCGAGCCCCCGGTGCAAATGGACCTGGTGCCCGACCTGAATGATGTTCCTGAGGTGGTTCGTGATGCAGCCCTCGCTCGCAAGGCGGCATCGATTGCGAAGAGCAAAGCGAATGCGAGGTTCAAAGCGAAGGACGAGAATCTAATCGCCCTGATGCATGAACACGACCTCCCGGCAATCAAGCTCGTGGTCGATGGCAAGACGATGGTCATGTACATCGATCAGTCCGAGACTGTGAAGGAGCGTGCCCCGAAGGACCCTCCGAAAGCTGAGAAGTAGAACGCCGCTCGTTGGGCAACCGACAGAGAGTAAACGCGCCGAGAAGTCGGCGCGTTTTTTTTTAACCTGACTCCTGACAACGAAGAGAAGAACAATGACCACTCGGAAGAAAACTAACTACAAGACCATCGCGCAAATGACTGCGAAGCTCGCGCCTGTCGCGGACGTGATCGGTGCAAAGACAGCGAACGAGATTCGCAAGTGGCTTAAGGCCGAAGGTATCGACGATCTGATAACTGACGGCGCGATCGCGGAGTGCTGCGAGGTCCTCGGCATCACACCAAAGAAACCTCCGCGCAAGAGTAGCAACGGCGAGAGGCGAGCGACCGTAAGCTCGTCGCACAGGATTGCAACGATGGCACGCGTCATGGAGGTCGCACTCGCGGAGATCGAAGAGATCGCAGGTATAGAAGAGCGGAGCGAAACTCTTCAGGCGGCGCACGATTGGTGCCAGGCCGTTTGGAAGCTTCGCGGCGGATACGTTGTCGAGGTGACGATGCCAAGTGTGGTGGTCGAGGAAGGTGCAACAGAGGACGCCAGGGAGAGGCGAGCGTCGATGCGAGCATTCCTTCGGGAGTTCGTCGATAAGAAATAAGCTTGACCTATCGTGTCACACAGGGGGCCGAGGATCCACCGCGGATACTCGGCCCCCCCTTCATTACCCGGAGAACAACAATGACCAACGAGAACAAGAAGCTAACGAAGAGCACGCCGCTACGAGCGATCCTCAAGAGCGACGAGTTTGTGCAAGTGCTAACGGAACTCCTGAAGGACCCGTCGGCAGCGAAGAGGATGGCAAGGATCACGATCACGGCAGCGAGCAAGATGCCGGCCCTTGCCGAGTGCAGCCAGGCATCGGTGCTCAACTGCCTGTTCGATCTCGCAGCCTACGGGTTAGATCCTGACGGGCGGCTGGCGCATCTGATCCCATTCAAGGACCGCAATACCAACACCGTCATCTGCCAACTCATCATCGACTACAAAGGAATAGTCGAACTGATGTACCGCAACGGCGCGGCGAAGAATATCCACGCCGATGTAGTTCGTGAAGGGGATCTGTTCGAATACAACAAGGGGCAGGTGATCTCGCACGTTCCTTGGTTCCTTCGACGTGATGCTAAGCCGAGGCAGCCTGGCAAGGTGTACGCAGTCTACGTTGAGGTGATGCTCTCGAACGGGGCAACGAAATGCGAGGTGATGTCCTACGACGATATCGAGTCGGTTCGCAAGCGATCGAAGGCTGGGACTAACGGACCCTGGAAAACTGACTGGCCAGAGATGGCGAAGAAAACAGTGTTCAGGCGATGCTCGAAGTGGTTGCCGCTATCTCCCGAACTCCGAGAGGTGATCAACATCGGGGCCGATACCTTCGACACGATCGAGGGTTCCGTTGCTCCGCCTCGGACTATTCCTGCCGCTGAGTTCGAGAAGATCCTGGCAGAGCGCGAGCGGAAGGGGATCGAAGAGAAAACTGAAGCCCCGGAGATTCGGCCGAGGGAGGAAGAGCGGGAGCGGGAGACTGTGCCCGCGCGGTCCGAGGTCGAGGAGTCCCCAGAACGCTACCAGGAGTCCGAGAGCTTGCCAGACGTGGACGAGTACGACCATGATGGCAATCCATTCGCCTAGTCGGCGAAACGTCACAGCGTGGCTCTGAGGGCCGCGCATAGGAAACCCCCCGAGGTGGTCTTGCAAGTCACCTCGGGGGGCCCATCCCCTAACAACAAGAGAGATTGCAGTATGACTGATCGATCGCAGGATGCAACAAGAGCGGGGCGACTTCCGTACTTCCCGTTCTACCCTGACGACTTCTTCAGCGGGGTATTCGACCTCACGGACGCCCAGGTGGGAGTCTACATAAAGCTCCTTTGCATCAACTGGACGAAGGGAGGTGTTCGGCACGATGAGGCGCACGGCACTCCCCTTCGTGTGGCGGACGACTTCTCCCTGGTCGGGGAGGTCCTCGCCCTGAAGTTCATCAAGGGTTCGGACGGGCTATGGCGAAACCCGAAGCTCGAAGAAGTCCGGGAAAAACAGAGGGCGAAGCAGGCGGCTGGCGCCAGGGGAGGAAGCACCCGGCAAGCAAACGCGAAGCAAACATCCAAGCAAACGCGAAGCAAAAGTTCAAGCAGAACGCAAGCAAAAGGTGTAGCAAACGCGAAGCAAAAGGGCAAGCAAAACGCAAGCCCAGAACCAGAACCAGAACCAGAACCAGAACCAGAGGTAAAACCAAAACCAAAAACCAAAACCAAAGGAGAGTCGGGGGGATTGTTAAGGGGGGTCGAGCCGATGAACCGCTTGAAGATCCCTCCGCCGTTGGAGCACGTCGAGGCGTATATCAAGAGCCGAGGGTCGAGCATCGATCCCCAGAAGTTCTTGGACTTCTACACTTCTCGCGGCTGGATGTACGGCAAGACGAAGATCAAGGACTGGCAGGCGGCTGTCCGGACCTGGGAAGCAGATCACAAGAGCACCACTAACAACCAAGAGAGAGGACCCTTCGGATGAACGTTGAACTGAACATGCGAGGACCGCACCGAACCGAGGTGCGTATTCGGGAGGACGACAACGTGACCCTTCTTGTCGGGGAGCACGGCGAGACTGTTATCGATATCGACATATCGGAAGATCTTGAACGGGCAAAGGAGATCGCGGACGCATTCAGTCGAAGCGGTCTTGACGTGTCGCCGTGTCGATCGTGCGGCGAGTCGGTTATCTGCATTCCTGATGGGCTGCCGTACTGCGACGAGTGCAACGAGGGAGAGTCTGAACCGTGGTACGATTCAAGAAGGAAGCGTGATGAATAATGATCAGGCGAAGGAATGTCTCGCAAGATTCTTCGAGGCGTTCCCGATGTACCTCTCGTGGTTCAACAAGCAGAAGAACCGCGAACAGACAGCAGCAGTCTGGGTGCGAGTCGTTGCGATGCATCACGAGGAGGATGTGATCGCTACGATCGACGGGATGATCGAAGGTAGCATTGAACTTCCAGAGGGATACGAGATGGATCGCCTTCCTCAGAAGATCGCAGCAGAGTGCAGGCTGCGCAACGAGCACCGTGCAAAGATACGACGGCGCGAGTTGTTGCACCTTCAAGCGACTGAAGGGAAAGAGCGGAAGCCGATGGCGCGACTGCCAATGGCGACCGATCACGCGAGAGCTTGTGGCGTGCTACTGGCGCATGGCAAGATCACGAGAGAACAGAACTCGGACTACCTCAGGGAACTTATCCGCTGGTGCGAATGCGAGTTCGATAAACTTCCACCACTACCAACAACAAGCGACGAGGGGAACGATGAACTATAACTTCACAACCGACTGGGAGATGATCGATGTCGGAGATGATGCGACGATCGAGGAGAGCTTGCAGGGTAACGACACCGTTATCTTTCACCATCCGTTGCAGGCAGAGCTGGCACTGGAACTCGTGAGCAAGCTCAAGACCGATGATCAAATCTTCCTTGCACCATGCCCGGACTGTCCGGCGGGAATCATGGTAGGCGTAGACGTGCAGAATTCGGTAGTGGTTATCGTAGTGCGAGACTCTCTGATGAAGATTCGCTCGGCAGGAAGTGCGTACACGCACACCTACGACCTCGGAGTAGACGACAGGGTCGAAGAGGACTTTGTCGCGGAGCGATACACGCTAGAGTCGAGAGTCAAGCTACCGCGGGCGATATTCGAGCACAGCCCGAACATGCGGCTCGGCATACTCGTGGGTCCTGGCACGTTCAAGAACGCGATGCAGTTTCCGCCCCTTGCGTGGTTGCTGTGTCAGGATGTTGGGGAGATCGGAACTGTCTCGCATGTGACGGTACCCGAGGGCCATGCGTTCGTGTTCGATGTTCAGACGCGGCAATGCCTGATGACTTTCAACATTGCCGAGCTTGCAAGTACGATACGTCGAGCGCACCAGGATCAAGGGGGCAGCGATGAGACGTCCAAAGACTAACCGAGTGCCCCGCACTCGATGCAACAACGAGTGGACAGAAGCAGCCTACTGGGGATTCATTCGCAGTTTGCTTCGCAGGGGATCACAGAGGTGGCCGCCGGTGGTTCGCATAGCGTTAGAGATGAACCGCAGGCCGAGTCAGTCGAAAACCAATAAGCGTCTGAAGTGGGAGCACCAGTGCGAGGACTGCGGGCAGTGGTTTCCTCGCAAGGAGGTCTCGGTGGATCACGACCCGCCGGTCGGACCTCTCACATGCTATGAGGACCTACCCGGATTCGTAGAGCGCTTGTTCTGCGAGGTAGACGGGGTGAGAATCATTTGCCATCAGTGCCATCTGGATACAACAGTCTCGCAAGAGATGGCCAGGAGGAAGCTCGGAGTAAAGCGATAACGTCTGCCCTGATTGGGTAGGTTGTTTGGGAGGGCCGCCGTCAAACCTTCGGGTTTGGCGGCGGTTTTTTCGTTTCAGTTGACTTAGTCCGACTTCCAGTGCTATCGTTATCGCAAGCACAGTCCCCGCTATCACACCCTCTTCCATCGCGAGCCGACCCCATGCTGCGAACTATCTTCTGCTTCGCGCTACTTGGCTGCACCACAGCAGCGGCACAGATTACGATCCCCGATACCGTCGAGAGAGATCGCCCTATGGTTGCCGGGTGTGACTGCATCATCCCGGAAGGTTCAGAGGTCAGCTTCTCGTGGGGGCTTGAGAAGTCGAGCCCGGATAGCGTCGCTGAGTTCATTCAGGTATCGGATAGCACGATTCACATCTGGGCGGGACCGGGAACCTTCAAGCTCACGACGGATATCGTGTGGGTGCAATTCGAAGAGTTCGAGATCACGCTCGATGATGGAACGAAGAAGAAGATTCGCAGCCTACTGGACTGGGGGCACAGCAAGTATCAAAGGTCGTTCACTGTGAAGGGAAGCATTGCCCCCGATCCAGATCCCGAGCCAGGTCCCGAGCCAGGCCCCGATCCAGATCCGGTTAACGTCCCTTCAGATGAGTGGGACCTCGGCAAGACGATCTACACGGAGGCGATGAAGATCCCGGCAGCGCCGAGAGCCAAGGCGAAGGAGCTGGCGGATAACTTCGATGCCATCTCGGGAAGGATCGCCGCCGGTGGGTTCGGAGATGGCGGGAAGCCAGCAGCAATGAAAGAACTTGCTGACGTGAATAAGGTTACGCTCGGCGGAGACAAGGGAGCTTGGGACCCTGCACTGACTGAGCTTAATCGAACGATGATCGAGCGAAGAGTTCCGACAACGCTGAAAGCAACAGCCGATGCGTTTACCTACATTGCTCGCGGTCTGCGGGCAGTCAACTAACCAGGAAGAGAATTATGTCCGAGGTAGAGATCATGAACAAACTCAGCGTATGGGATGCAGCGGCAAGGATCGCGGATGCAGCCGGGCGAGCGAAAGACAACGCACAGGCAGACATCGCAGCGATCATCACGGCTGTGCTCGCACTGCTTGAGGACTGCGACCAGTCCCGCGAAGAGATCGTGCTCAGAGCATCGGGCGGGAACGTCACGCTTGTTGATCGAGTGCGAGTCTACAACTCGCTGCGATCGCTCGGCTTCCGAGGCGGCCGACTCCGCAACGCTTCAAAAGAGTTCTGGGTGATTGCACAATCGCGATCGCAGCATGAGCTTGCAGCGATGCTCGAAGAGCTTGAAGTCGTATGAGCGGCAATCCATTCTTCAAGCACTTCCCCGAGACGGTCGGCATCTCGCTATTCGGAGACTGTATGCCGATGAGCCCGAGGGAGCTTCAAGCGGCATACGCATCGAACCAGATGCTCGGCGCCGTTGGGCTCGATTCAGTCGATGTTCCCTGGTACGTGCGGCTTGCAGCCCGCTACGAGGTGGATAAGTTCGAGGAGACACCGCACTCGGTCTACGAGGACTTGCGGAGGATACCGAAGAGCATCGAACCGGACGACGACTACGCCTATCAGTGGCAGGATTACCTGTTCGAGGACCCGCAAAAGGCGATGCAGGGTCGGCAGCGAACCGGCGACTGTGTTTCCTGGGCAGTGCGAGTCGCTCTTCAGCTTGCACGTTTGCGACGCATGGGCGACGGATGGCAAGAGCTGTACCGCAAGCGCCTCTGTACTGCGGCGTACTATGCCGGGCGAGGACATACCGGTCAGGGCGCTAACACGACCAGGCAAGCAACGCTCGCATCGGAGGTCGGTTTCGTATTTGAGATCAAGTACGGGCAGTATGACTTCACAGACTACGATTCGTACTACCGTCTCGGGATGGGATGGGGGCGAAGCGGACTCCCGAGCAGCATCACCGAGATCACTTCGCAGTATGGACCCGGCGCGCCAAAGAGGATCAGGACGACCGAGGGAGTGCTTGACGCATTCCGAAACGGCTACGTGCTCCTCATGGGTTCGAGTCTCGGAGTGGCAAGCGTCGGCGATCCTATCTCGCGTCTGTCCGGTTCGTGGAATCATGCGATGGGATGGTCAGGCTACGACGCGACGCCTTGGGCGCGTGAGCGATTCCGATTGCAGGAAGGCGATGCGATCATCTTCATCGATCAATCTTGGGGCGACTGGAATCGTCTCACAGGTATCCCGGATCGCTGGAAGCCCTGGCCGCAGGGTCAGATGGCGGTGAAGCTTTCGGACCTTCGCCGGTTTATCGAACGAGGCGAGTGCTTGTGCTTCATCCCTGATGAAGCTACCGGGCTGCCCGTTATCGAACCTCACCCGTTCTCGGAGAACTGAGATGACGAGTCGTCGGCTATTCCTTCGCGCCGCTTCCGGGCTATTGCTCGGGGGCGGCGTTGTTCGTGCGCAGAATCCGTTCGTCGCGGAGGATGCGCCGAGTAACCCGTTCGTCGCGGAGGATGTATCAGCAGCCCCGAAGAAGAAACGCCGCAACGGTGAGATCGACTTCTACACAAGGGCGTCGTGCCCGCCTTGCAGTCGCTGGGAGCGTGATGTCAGGCCAGCGGTGGAAAAAGTCGGCTGGAAGGTTAACAAGATCCAGACAACGACACTTCCTACGCCTACGTTCCACATCTGGGACTCAGGCGTCCGGTACGATCACGTCGGCTTCATGTCGATTCAGGATATGTGGAAGCTCCTCCCGAGGAGAACCAAAGAGGAGATCGAGGAGACGCTGAAGCCGGGGCACTTGACCCCACCCAGCACTGCCAGGGCGAGGTGGAGTTGGTCGGGGGACCTCGCGTCGCACCTTCGAGGCTGGCCGCACTTCATGGATACCTCGGGCTGGACCCTGGGGCAAATGAAGTACGCGCACGACTATCATCACGACATCATCGGACCGGTTCGCAACGGCCGGCTCTCGCGTCCCTGGAAGCCCTCGATTTGGTCGGAACGTTCTACGGCTGTGAACACTTATTGCCCTACAGGCATGCGCAGCGCCTGACCGTAGGGCGTAGAATGATCGACCGTGTGTCGGTATTTCTTCAATGAAGGGCAGCAATGACAGCACCAATACCCGACTCCATCGTTGGCTGGGTCGTGGCAGCGATCCTCTCAGGATTTGGGGCGATGTCAGGAGCGATCGTTTTCATGTTCAAGTTGATAGAGTCGAAGTCGGCGGCGCATCTCTTGGAGATCCAGAAGCTTCACGGAGTAGAGATCGAAAACTTGAAGCAGTCGAACGAGGAGCTGAAAGTCGCCGTGCAAGACTGCCAAGTCGACCGAGACGCGATCCGCGAGACTGCCGAAGATTTGCGTCTCGATCTTGCAAAAGTTGAAACGCGTTTGGCATTTTTAGAGTCGCAAGACGCTTAGGCGTTAGCGGCTTGTTTTGTTTTTAGATGAGGATCAGCGATGCCGATTCCAGCAGGGACGATTCCGGGAGCTGGCGGGATTCCGAAGATGCCAGCGGACGCTCCGGCGATCGGCGAAGCGCTGGTGGTGCTCGCGACGTCTCCGCTTGAATTGCACTACGCGAAAGCGGTCGACGAGACAGCGAACTACAACTTCACCGGCGACTTCGCGCTCAATGATCTCTACTTATTGAGCGATGGGTCCGTGCTGACGTTCATGGCATCGGACTTCTCTCTCCGTGATGCTCGTGTACGGCAGCTATACATCAACACGTTCGACGGTGGTGATGTGATTCTCAGCGAGGACTTGAATCGAGTTGCGATGCGATTCAAGTCGGGCACTACTTGGTATGCAATACAGACGGACCAAGTCGAAAGCGAACCCGGCACGACACTAACCTTGGTGCACGTCACCGCTGGGTTCAACAACAGTAATAAGATTATCATCGGCGAGAACTCGATTACCATCGGCGTTAGTGGAACAACGATCATTCCAGCGACGACTGCCACGACGCCCACAGGCGACGGCACCGACATCGGATCGACCACCAAGAAGTATCGCAACGCCTACTTCGCTGGGAACCTCGGTGCGGCAGCGCATCAAGTCAACGTCGGATACTTCAAGGACTGCATCGTCACCAACGCCGTTCACTTCGGAACGTCAGCAAGCAATCGCCACTTGCCCGGCGGCGCTAGTCCAAGCTACACGATCAACCTGGCCAATGCTGCGGGGTCAGGCAACGGATTAAGCAATCATCAAAAGCTCAACCTAACGTCGTGCAGTGGAACGCTTGCACTATCGTTAGACGCTCCGGACGGCGACACGGCGGGAGTAATCACAATCAAGCAACACGCGACCACACCAGTCGACATTGTGATCACTGCTGCGGGCACGCACAACTTGAAGTGGTATAGCGGACTCCCGGACTTCGCGGGATCGGCCGTAGGTGCAAAATGGAAGCTCTCCTGGTCTTACGATAGCCAGGACGATGAAATCGGTCTCATGTCAACAGAGGAAGCATAATGGCAACTTACGACAGTTTGTCTCCTGAGGACAAAGCGATCTTGCACGAAGGCGAGATCGTGCTTCGAGGTTGGTGGGCGTCCGTTGTTGCGGCAGCACTCGATCAAAAGATCGAGTTCTTGACCGCATCGGTCGCACCGATCGCGATGACTCTCGATGCGAACGAAGCGATCCCAAACACGAGCGGGCTCGCCGGATCGAGCGACTTAACGAAAGAGGATCTTATCGCCCTGTACCAAGGGATGGATGCAGTCAACGATGACTTGAAACTCCCGGCCACATTTGCTCGAATCGTTCGTGCGATCGGTGTCAACGCTGGCTCGAATCGTTTGGTGTAATCGATGACAGCCGTGACCAACTATTTCGTTGATCCAGCAGGCGGCACCGATGATGTCGCTGCGGGTCGCGGTGCGTCGGCGGGTGATCCCTGGAAGAGCACGCAATGGGCTTTGGACCATATCACTTCCGGTGCGGGCGGCGATCAGATCAACGTCAAGGCGGGCACGGCCGATGTTCTAACTGCACCTCTGAGTAAAACGACCTATGGAGTTCCGACTGCTGCGGCACCGCTTGTTTTTCGTGGCTACACGGCGGCAGCAAACGACGGTGGCCGTGGCGTCATCACTGGTGTTGCAAATAGCGTTGCATCAATCGACGATAGCGCATGGTCCTACCTTGCCTCCTATGACATGGATTGGTACGCCGGAGGTGCCGGACTTTATGGATGGCGAGCAGGTGTGATGAGTTATTGTGAAAACTCAACTTTCACGACAACAACAGCGGGTCACTCGTGCGCTAACGGAAGTGCGTATTGCTCGTTCTACAACTGTGCGTTCTACGGTGGAGCGGCGCGAGCACTTTACCTTCAAAGCTTTGGCGTCTGGGCGGACAACTGCTACATCGAGAATCTTGGTGTTGGCGACTATGCGGTCCTCTTTGGTGGTCGTATTCGAGTCACAAACTCGATTGTCAATGTCTCCGGGACGACTGGCGGCATGTGGTTGAATGGTGACGGCATGTCAGTTCAAAACTGCTCGATCATATCCGCGAGTGGAAGCGGGAAGGGAATCAACGCCCCGACAAATGGATCGCACGCCATGATCAATAATCTTGTCGAAGGATTCACGAGTGGGACTGGAATCGTTGGCACGAAGCTGAAGCGATTGTCTCACAACTCGGTCTACAACTGCGGCACTGCTTACACGCTGACGGACAATATCGTTGCCGAACAAAACGAAACTCTGGGAGAATCCCCTTATGCAAAGACCGGAGCAAACACTTGGGGAAACATGCGTGCTTATTTCGAGCCAAAGAATGTTGGCGACGTATGGGGCGGGTCGTATCAGTCTCCTAACCGCGATCGCGGTGCGATCCAACATGCGGCAGCGGGCGGCGGCTCTGGTCTCTTCATTCCCTTTTGAGTTTTAACTATGGCCGCGACCGTTATCGAATTCCTGTGTGTCCCAGGACAGACCACCGCGTATCTCACCGCAGCAGGTGGAACCGGGACCGCTGCGGTGTCTTATCCGATCACGCA